>Ga0118677_10003798_pt1 | contig 28207 bp, 21 predicted proteins | sample AliMusrvi5mmetaG_FD_86154 | JGI IMG/M metagenome (GOLD analysis project Ga0118677, IMG submission 86154) | reverse complement strand
GTGCTGTTAAGTGCGCAATTCAAGCAGGCGTCAGGGGGGGGCATTGCAGCCGTATTATATCTTTTGAAGATCGTGGCGTTCAGCAGGGTGATGTGGTTCTTTGAAAGGACTTTGATGGCTTTTTGTTGTTCATCAATTTCGAATATGACTACGGCGTGGTTCTTGCTCCGTTCGACGGTCGCGTACCTGTATTCGACATTGCCAATGACATTGGTTTCCTGTACTATCAAGTCATTGGTTTGCTCGACATTCTCAAGATTTTTTTTCATCGGAAAATGTTTTTCCGTTCATTTTCACCTGTATTTCGAGGCAATCTAGATTTTCTTTGCGCTCGACGATAAGCTGATAGTGCGGTTATGCTCCTTTCAATTTATATTCGCATTGTTAAAGGCTTGATGTATTCAGGGGTGATGCGGGGATAAGTCGTTTGCGGTATGAAAATTAACGCTGGAATGAATTGCGCTTAAAATGTATAATAGTCATGCTCTAAAAACAGATAAATCTGTTGTGCCGAAATATAGAATATTATTTGATTTGATTGCTTCATAGTGAATATTTTATGGTAGATAATATAACCGAACTCATCGAGCTGGGCAAAACGCATCGGGCTGAGCATCGCTTTCATGAAGCAATAGAGGCGCTGCGGAGGGCTTCCGTTATTGCCCCTCGCAACGAACATATCCATTTCGAGCTGGGTAATGTGTATGCTGCGATCAGAGAAACGGCACTTGCCCAGGGGGAGTTTGAGGAAACACTGCAGATAAATCCGTCGCATGCCGCGGCATTGTTTGAACTTGGCAAGATTCACCTGATCGGTGGCGACGCTGACAAAGCACAGGAGTTTTTCGGGAAAGCTGCCCACGCCGATCCGGGCAATCCGCATATCCATACTGAACGGGGCAAACTATTTCGTCGGGCAGGAAATTATTTGCTGTCGCGGGCCGAATTCGCCGCCGCCAGCTCTAATGACCCTGGGAATGTTTCCTTGCAGTCCTGGTCCAAGAGAGCTGACGAAGTTCTCGGTTCCCGCAAGGAGCAATCGCCGTACCGGGTGTTTTTTACCTGGGGCATGCATTATGCGTGCAACTACAATTGTTCCTACTGTTACACGCCAAAACCAGAATCATCATCTTTTCCCAAGGATCATAAATATCAGACGACGTATCGCGGGGTTCGCGAAGTGGTCAAGGCGTGGGAAAATATCGCTCAACGCTACGGAAGCTGTCGGATACGCATGGACGGTGGCGAGCCGTCTATGTATCCCAAGTTCCCTGAAATAGTGCGAGAACTATCGGCGATGCATTATCTTCAGATGAATACAAATCTTTCGTTCGATGTTGATAATTTTGTACAATGGGGCGATCCCGCACGGGTGCGTATCGACGCAAGTTTCCATTGCGAACATATTCTTCTTGCGCCATTTCTTGCAAAGCTCAAGACGCTTAAAGAAAATAACTTTAAAGTTATTGTGTCATTTGTTACCTATCCGCCGCTCATGCGCGATGTCGAGGTGTATAAATCTGCTATCGAAGAACTCGGCGTGCCCTTTATCATCCATCCATTTTCAGGCGAATATCAAGGCAAACGCTATCCCGACAATTACAGCAAAACTGAAGCGGTACAGATTACGGCTGCAGACCATAAAAGCGTTACTGAACTTGATTGGCGCAAAGAGGACGCTGTTGCCAAAGAAAAGAAGCAGTGCCGCATGGGGCAGATGTATGCCCGGATCTATCCCGACGGCAGCGTATACCGCTGTTGTACGGCCGACGGATTGACGGCACTGGGGAATATTTATGATGGAAGTTTCGCGCTGCTCGATGAACCTGCGTCTTGCGATAATGAACACTGTCGTTGCTGGCGCTGCATGGTTGTCGGCGAAGAATCCCGCTGGTTGCACACATGGCTCGATGATTGGGAGTTGCCGTAAATGAATATGACCACTGATTTTCAGCAGGGGTTCCTGCACCAACAGGAACGGGCGTTCGATAATGCATTGGCATGTTTTAAGCTTCTCAGCGAGCGGCCGGATTGTCGGGAGCGGGCACTGCTTGAGATTGCAAAGACATATAAAATGATGAACAAACCGGCGGAAGCTATTGATGCATTTTCCGCTCTGGTGTTGTGTGCCCCCGGTAATGACGAAGGAATACGGGAGCTGGGGGAGACGGCGCGTCTTTCCAATCAATGCGAGAAAGCAATACTGGTTTTGGACCGGATGGCCCGCGCAGGAACAAACGACCGGGTATATCTTGAGTTATGCAAGATGTATTGTTTCAAGGCGGAGACGGTGAAAGCGCGTGCCGCTCTGGAATCGTTCACACGCTCACATCCCGAAAGCAGTGAAATAAACATAGAGTTGGGCAAGATATACAAAAAAGAAGGTGACTACCGCCGGGCATTGGGTGAGTTGGAAAAAGTATTGGTTGTTTCACCCGATAATCATGACGCCTGGTACGAGTTGGGCGATACCTATTATCAACTGGCTGATTATGCGAAAGCAGTACAGTGCTTTGTAAAGATCACAGCGGGCCCGCGCGCTGACAAAGAACTATTTCTTAAACTGGTTGAGCTATACTCTTTGCTGGGAGACGCCGAAAAGTCCAACCGGGCTGCAGACGCTGCTCTGCGCCGTGCACCCACTATTCCCTTCGGTCAAGATGCCATGCTTAGCGAGATAGAAATACTTCAGCGCAAGACGGTGCTTTCTTCGCGCGTTAAGCGATTATGGGTTACCGTCACCACGCGCTGTAATATCAAGTGCAAGACCTGCGGTCTTTGGCATAGCAACTGGGACCTGCCGTACAAAACCGCGCAAGAAGTAATGGCGCTCTATCCGTATCTCGAGCGTATTGTGTGGCTGGGCGGCGAAGTTTTTCTTTATAAACATTTTGAAGAAATGTTTGACGCGGCGGCGAAATACTCTAACCTTACTCAGCAGATAATTACGAACGGCGTCATTTTAAATGAGCGGTGGACTGAAAAGATTATCGCCTCGGGCAACACGGAGTTGACATTTTCCGTTGACGGTACTACAAAAGAAGTGTACGAGGAAATACGACAGGGATCGGATTTTGAAAAGTTGCTCGTCAATATCCGCCGCGCCATGGCGGTAAAAAAAAGATTGAACTCCTCTATCAACATCCGGATGAACGCGGTTATTATGCGCACGAATTACCGCCAGATGGAACAACTGCTTGATTTTGCGCGGGACGAGGGCTTCAACCAGGTTTCGTTTATGGCGCTTCATTTCAATATGGCGCCGGAGGAAAATATATTTTACGAGAATCAGGATAAGGAAATATTGAATTTTGTCGGGGCAATGATTCCCCGCTTGCGCGTTAAAGCCGAAGAGTACGGTATAGACCTGGACATTTTATTGCCGCCGTGCGAACAGGAAAGCCCATGCGCGGAGGGGGAAAGAGAAATGCCGTCAGTGCCCGCGATCAAATGTGGTGTTCCCTCAGAAAATGCCGCGCCTCCACTTTACTGCAAAAGGCCATGGCAATATCTTATGATTTGCGATAAAGGCGCCGTCATCCTGACGGGGTCGTGCGTCAAGCCGGTGGGCAATATCGACACACACTCTATCGCTGAAATATGGAACAGCCCCGCATCCCAGTTGTACAGAAAAAGCATGATAGATAATGCGCCGGAAGGCATTTGTCGCGACGAATGCCGTTCGCGTATGGAATAGGAGCTCAACCGTGTCTATCGTATCGGAATCAGAGTTCAAAGGCAACGCCATGCTGGTGATTAAAAATTCTGAAGAGGACAAATTCCCTTTTCAGTTCGGTGTTAAAAAAGCTAGATTACTACTCGAGAATATCGACAGCATCAAAAAATTCGTTGAAAAAAACGACAAGTAATCATTGGTGTAACTTTCGCATGGATATATATAAAGTAATCGAACAAGGAAAACAGCTGACCGCACTGGGGTCGTATACTGAGGCGCTTGAGAAGTTTACGGCGGTGCTTGCCGTTGAGCCGCGGAACCGGTTGGCGTTGTTTGAATTGGGGAAGGTTCACTACATGCTGCATCAGTATGATGCTGCAGCGGATGTTTTTATGCATTTACTGCAAGACGGACCTAATGAAACTGTTCTGTCCCTGTTAGGTAAAGTGTTTACGGAAAACGGAAAGATCAATGAGGCGATAGCGCTCTATGAGAGTGCACGTAATCAAGGATTAGCCGGTGCTGAACTTTTGAGAGAACTGGGAGATTTGTATAAGAGGCGGGGAACTTTTGAACAGGCCGAAATAATGTACGAGAAAGCGCTTGAGAAGGACCCCTTAAATACTGAAGTTTTATTTGAATTGGTCCAATTATTGAACTTTTCAGGGAAGTATGAGTCGACTATTCAGGCAATGAACAAGTATGGAAATCCGGCTGCGTCCGGCGATAAATTTTCCCGTAACCGGTTGGTCAACGAGTTAGAGATTGCGGAAAAGAAAACTATTCTTGATTCAAAACCCCGGATAATGCTGGTTACTCTGACCAGCCGGTGCAACCTTCGCTGCGTGATGTGCGGCAAGGGTTCGATCATCTGGGATATTTCAGAAAAACATAAACAAGAGATCATTACAGCGCTGCCGTACCTTGAACTTATTACTTGGCAGGGTGGTGAGGTTTTCTTATATCCCGGGTTTGCGGACATGCTCGATGCCGCCCGCATGCATCGACACTTGCATCAGATCATTATTACCAACGGTCTCCTCATCGATTCAGCTTGGGCGCAAAAACTCATTGAACAGAATCAACTTGACCTTACGATATCTATTGACAGTATCGAACGTGATCGCTATGAGAAACTGCGTCCGGGGAGCCATTACGATACCTTGATAAACAATGTAAAGCACTTAACGGCACTGAGAGAAAAAACCGCGTCTACCATGTTTCTTACATTGCGTTTTACCGTCATGAAAGAAAACTATACTGAAATGGAAGATCTTGTCGAGTTTGCTCGAGAGTTAAAATTTAACGCGATTATTCTTTACCCGATCGATGAGCAGGGTGGAGATATCGCAGTTGAGAATGTTTTCGTCAGTCATGATCCGGTTGTTGAGACCGCAATCCAGCGGGCACGTGAAGCAGTGCATAAAAAATCGGCATTATACGGTATTCGCCTGATGGATTGGATGCCGCATCCGTCAAGTGATACTGCAAATATCACCGTTAATAATGGCCTGCCTCCGCCAGATAAGAAACTCCCGCTTTGTTTTCGCCCATGGAAACAGATTGCCATGAAAGTGAGCGGTTCAATGTTCCCAGAGTGCTTGTGCACAGAACCTCTCGGTACAATCTTTAAGAACTCATTTGAAGAAGTTTGGAATAGCGAAAATATGCAGAAATACCGAAAAAAAATGATAGCGGATGACTATGGCTGGTGTTGTAATCCTTGTATAACTGGGGACATACCGCCTGACCACTTAAAATTTGTTTGCGAGTGAATCGATGCAATATGCTCTGAACAGTGAAGAGATAAAATATGATAAGACCGTTCTGGCTTCTTTGCCGCGGCGGTTGATTGTTACATTGTCAACGAAATGTAATGTGCGCTGTATGATGTGTGAAGTCAAGAATGCCGGCTGGGAGATGCCGGGCCATGTCATCGAAGAGATAATTTCTTTGTTCCCTCACCTTGAAAACATTGCCTGGCAGGGCGGGGAAGTGTTTTTTATGCCGCAGTTCGAGCATGTATTTGATGCGGCGGCCGTTTACAAGAATCTGCAACAAACTATCGTCACCAACGGGCCGCTACTCACAGAGCGGTGGGCTGAAAAGTTGAGCCGGGCAGGGTCCGTCGAATTGGCGATTTCTATCGATGGTGTTACCAAAGAAGTGTATGAAAAAATACGCTGTGGTTCAGATTTCACTGTGTTGCTGAACAATTTAAAAATGCTCAACGTGGTCAGAAAAAGAAATAAGTCGTTGTTGCGCTTACGCATGCACGGGGTTGTTATGAAATCGAACTATGAACAAATCGGCCAATTCGCAGATTTTGCGCGGGAGTATGGTTTCGATGCTCTGCATTTGATGCCGATACAGGGCAATATGGGCTCCGGTGAAAACATATTCCATTGCGTTGACGATGCGCCGCGCCAGCGCCTACGGGAAGAACTGACGATAGTGCAAGCAAAGGCGCAAAAGCACAACATCGAGTTTTTAAATTCAACGCCGATTACAGTAAACAACGAAAAACCGCTAATCAGATCGGAAAAATCAGAGAACAGTTCATCAGGGGAACAGGGTCAAATGCTGTGCTACCTTCCCTGGCAGCAGCTCAATATAGATCCTGGCGGTGAAGTCCGCCCGGGGTGCCAGTGTCACCGTTCCATCGGTTCAGTACTTGTTAATACTCTTGTCGAACTGTGGAACGGGGAATCTATGCAGAGATATCGCGAAGAGATAATCGGAAAAAAACATGGGTGGTGCAATGAGGAATGTCTCAATGGCGCTATCCCAGCTGAATTAAGGAAAATCTAATGACAGGAAAAATAGAATTTGCAAAGTTTTTTATCAGCCAGGGAAGGATTGAAGATGCCAAGGGCATGCTCCATGAAGTAATCAATGCTAATCCTGATAGTATGCATGCGCATTTCGAAATGGGAAAAATTTTGCAGATTGAAGGCAATGACCAAGGCGCCGAGATTGAATACAAAAAAGTAGTATCGCTCGATACTTCATTTTCTGAGGCGCACCTTGAACTTGCGCGGATATATTACCGCCAAAAACGATTTGATCTTGCTATGGAGCGCTACCGACAGGTGACGGACGCACATCAAACTTCCGGCGAAGCGTTTCGGGAAATGGGAAAACTGTGGGATGACATGGGTAACTTCGGCAAAGCGGTCGAAAGTCTCGAATGCGCTGTGCGGCTCTGTCCCGGCAATATCGATATACTTTCCGATCTTGCCCGAACCTATCGTGAAGGCGGCAAAGAAAAAGAAGCGGCGGAAACCTTTCGGAAGATTCTTGCTGCGCCGCAAGTTATTGAAAGTAAATTTCTCCATAACAAGTTTCTCAACGAGCTTGAGATAACAGAACGCAAGGAAGTGCTTGAATCAAAACTGAGAGCTATGATCGCGATGGTCTTGGATCGATGCAATATACGGTGTCGCATTTGTCACATTTGGGAGGGTTCCTGGCAGGCCCGCGACAGCATCATGAAGGAGATTACAGATTTGTTTCCCTACATGGAAGAAATATGCTGGGAGGGCGGAGAGGTCTTCCTGATGAAAGGGTTTGACGAGATTCTCGGTGAAGGTGCGAAGCATAAAAATCTCAAACAGATAATTTTCACCAACGGCTTACTGCTTACCGAGAATATCCTTGAAAAGCTTAACCAGGGCAACGCCGACATCGTATTTTCCATAGACGCGGTCCACAAAGATACTTACGAATACATCCGACGCGGCGGAAAATTTGAGAAGCTTGTAAAAAATCTGGAGATGGTCAGGGAGTTTAGGAAAAAAAATGGGAGCAATATCAATATATATTTGAACCCTATTATCATGAAATCAAACTATCAGCAGATGGAAGACATTGTTGCATTTGGCAAAGAATACGGTTTCAATGCAGTAACCTTTACCCCTTTGCGCGGTGAATTTGCCGATGAGAATATATTTGAACTCAAAAACGAGACCGCTCTGCAAGAAATCCGTCAGTCCTTGGTCAGAATTTCGGATAGATCAAAAGAATACGGTATAAGGGTCAACAACTGGCTGCCGGTAGAGGAAAGTCCGTGCGGCTGTGATTCTCATCTTCCCGGCGTAGCGGCACATGATCAGGACAGTAAGGATATGGGCATGCAAAAAAATGCGCGAATGATTTGTTACTCGCCGTGGCAGCGGCTGACCATCGACAGCGGCGGCCCGGCCCGTCCTTTTGCATTTTGTCTTAATAAGTTCGTCGGCAGCACTGACCTGATGAGTTTGGCTGAGATATGGAACGGCGCCGGCATGAGATATTACCGCAGGAAGATAGCGACGGGCGATTTTGCCGATCTCTGTCAGCCGGAATGTATTTCTGGGCAGGTAAGGGATAAGATCTGCAGGATCGTATGAGAAGGGGTCTTCGTTGATTTTCTTGCAGAGGCCCCCATGGTGTTATATGCCATGGCAAAGCTTGTCGATCGGTCATGATGGCAATGCGGCTAAACCCCAGTCCAGTTGTTTGAGCTCTGGGGGAGATATAACCAAAAATACATTGGAAGAAATTTAGAACAGAGAGGAAATGCAATTGTGCCGCAGCAATCTTTTGAACAATTGTTTGGATCGGTGCAATCCCTGATGTATATCCGGGATAATCCCTTCTGAAAAATTAAAATCCGTTATATAGCCGGGGTAACAATGTTCTCGAAATATGCGGCTTGGTAAGGTCGTGCCGTGAGGAAGATATCATGCAGGATAAACAAGATCTTGAAACGCCAAAGAAGCTGATAATAGAGCGGTCATTCCAAGATGCTATCGTTTTATTGAGGGGCATTCTGGCACGCCAGCCGGAAAATGACTCTGCCATGTTTGAACTGGGCAAAGCGCTGTACATGATGGGCAATCATGCGGTAGCGGTTGAACATCTGCATCGTTCCCTTTCGATCAACCACGCCAATATGAACGCATGCGTTCTCCTGGCAAAGTGTTACAAAGAGCTTAACGAGCCACGGCTGGCCATTGAATACTATCAGCGCGTGGCAGTCAGCAATAGTGCCGGGGAGAATGTTGACCTCGAATTGTCCGCTCTCCACATGGGGCTTGGTGAATATGAGCGCGCGTTTGAGTATTTGCGGAAGGCACGTGCGAGCGGGTATGATCCTCAGCAGTACGAGCGGGATATTCTCGCGTTGTACGAACGGTACCTCAAAAGTATCCAACAGTCGAATTTTGACGGCGATGTAGAAAGCGTTCTTCGCGACGGGGAAATTCTAAACAGGATCCTATCAGCCGATGACTATCGGCTTCGTAATTCCGTCCTCAATGAAATGGAAATCGCGCGGCACAGTCTCCGGCTCGATTCAACGATGAGAAGCTTGACGATTGTGCTGACCAACAAATGCAACCTCGCATGCCTCATGTGCGAAACAAGAAAGAAGCCCTGGGACCTACCTGAAGCGGCAAAAAAGGAAGTGATGGGCCTTATGCCTAGCCTGGATCGTATTATGTGGCAAGGCGGAGAGGTTTTTTTATATGAGGGGTTTGAGGAGCTTCTTGATGAAGCAGCTAAATATAAACTGCGTCAGGTAATCATAACTAACGGCACACTGCTCGACGAGCGGATCGCGGAAAAACTGGTGCGCTATAATGTCGAACTTACCTTTTCCATTGATGGTGCGACCAAGGAAGTATACGAACATATTCGACCTAATGCAACTTTCGAAAAGGTACTTGCTAATGTTGCTTTGATCAATACTTTGCGCAAACAGCTAAACCCGTTAATGCAAACACGCTTGAATGTGTTGATCATGCGGGCAAATTTTCATCAAATTGAGCAATTCGTCGAATTTGCGCAATTGCACGAATTTAATAATCTATTTTTTAATTCCTCAGGATGCGATTTTAAAAATATCAGTGAGAATATCTTTTATGGCAACCAAGACGCTGATATCGTCAAGCATATCTCGAGCATCAGGGATGTAGTTTCTTTGCGGGCCATAGAGTGTGGTGTAAAACTCGAAAACTGGCTGCCCTCAGCCTCGTTCTTCGAGGACATGTCAAAAGGAGTTAAGAATTCCGATGCTCCTGCGTCATCCCTGTCTTGCCATACCGCATGTCCTTTGCCTGATGGCTTGAAGGGCACTCAGAAGAGCAAGTTGTTTTGCCATGCACCCTGGCAAAGGCTTTATATCGACAATGGCGGGTTCGTTCGTCCTGATTGCCTGTGCCGACTTGAGTCGTCTATCGGGAATCTTAAAACAGAAAGTCTTGCGGATATGTGGAATGGCGAAAAAATGATTGCGTGTAGGGATGGCATGCTGCATGGCACACATACGATGACATGCAATAACGATTGTGTTTTTGGCAGGGTCCCCGAAAAAAACCTTAAATATATATAGCGTTTTGTAATTATTTCCTACAATTTCATTATGAGAAGATCTGTCGGGAGCAATCGATGAATGAATTAGATGCAGAAAGCTGTATATTATTTGAGCTCGGGAAACATAATTATTCCGAGGGGGATTATGCCAAAGCGTTGGTGAATTATCGAGCACTATTATCAACAAATGCAAAAAACAATGAGGTTTTGTTTGAATTGGGGAAAACATATTATAAATTAGGCGCATACGCTTTGTCGCTGGATTATTTGAAGCAATGTCTCGCTGAGCTGCCTGAAAACGGATATGCCCGTCTTTTGATGGCAAAATGTTATATATCTTATAACCGTTATGATCTGGTTATAAAAGAACTGAAGGAAGCATGCAGATTGCTAGATTCAGGTGAGGCGTATTTTGAGCTTGGGTTGGCGTATGAAGCTCAGGGAGATTATTGCGGCGCGATAGAATATTTAAAAAAAGCCCGTGAAAAGGGAGAAGACATCTCGCGGGCGAGCTTTCAGTTAGCCAGGGCTTATCGGGAAACAGGTGAGTATGAATTATCAGTTAAAACATTTGAAACAATGCGCTCGCTGTCAATTTATAAGGACAGTGAATTTTATAAAAATAAAATAGATAATGAAATTGAAATTTCTCAGAAAAAAATTATTCTTGTATCAAAACCCATGGTTCTAGGCGTTACATTGACGCATAATTGTAACATTCGCTGCAGAATGTGCAGTTATTGGAACGACCCGTGGAGTATTCCTGATAGGCGCATTGAAGAAATCCGCGGTCTTTTTCCTTATTTACGGCATGTGTATTGGCAGGGTGGCGAACCATTCTTTTCCCCCTATTTTAAGGAGCTGTTTGAAAATGCTTCCTTGTTCCCGAATCTTTTGCAGACAGTGGTGACGAATGGATTGTTTATTGATGAACAGTGGGCGCAAAAGCTGGTTCGATCTAATGTTGCGATTATATGGTCCATTGACAGCACGAATAAGCAGACATATGAACATATTAGGGTCGGTGCCAAGTTTGAGCACATGCAGGAAAATATTTTACGTCTAAATAAATATCGTGAAGTTGCCTCCCGCAATCAAACGCTTTCCCCGGAGTTTAGGATGATTATGCAGTCGACGATAATGAAATATAATTATCGGGAAGTGGAGCATTTAGTTGAATTCGCTAAATCGAATAAGTTTGATGGCATCAATATCATTCCTATCCGGGTTGTTGAGAATGAAGACAATATATTCCACACAAATGACCAAAAGGCGATATCCTTCCTTGAAAAAGTTTTGCCCGCCATCCTTAAAAAATACGACGATCCTGGCTTTAGAGTTTTTAATCAGCTTCCCGTTCGTTTGTGCAACCAGGAATCGCTGTCAGTTATTGAAGAGCCACAAGGAGAAATGGTTTGTTCTGCAAACAATGCTGTCCCTGATTTTCTCCACACAGAGTCATCCTTGTTGTGTTACTGGCCTTGGAAAAGCATGTATGTGTTGTATGCGGGAACTGTCAGGCCGTATGGTTTTTGCGAGCATGATATTGGCAATATCAATGATCAATCTCTGGAAGATATCTGGAACAGTCGCCCTATGCAGGAATACAGAAAAAGAATTCTTAGCAATGAGCGCGGGGAAATGTGTAGCAATCGCTGCATCTCAGGAATTCTTCCAAAAGACAGTTTAAAGTTAGATTGAGATTATTTGTGATACTGTAACCATTCCCTGCATCCTGCATTGATTCCAGTTCGGTCTGTCGATCACTAAGTGGGAAATATTGAACATTGTGTCTATAAAGGACATCGGTTGCTGGCGGGGAATATAGCTGATGCCATTCAAGTTATCGACTGAGAAGCATAAAATCGCTTCGCAAAATGCTTTCCCCCAACATGAATCTCATATTTATCGACAACGAAAGTGTATGCAAAGATGTACTCAGAAAGCATGGCTATAACGAATATTTCAATGACCAATGTGCCGGTGATTTTGGTCATTGTACTGATAAAGGCAATTTGTTGCTGTCAATGAACATCATTAACCACATTACACGGTGCATCCCTTTATCAAAAGGTGCGGGGTTAGATGATGCTGAGAACATGGCTGAGAACATGGCTGACAACATGCTTGGACACCTATGAAAGAGATCATGAGAAAACTATTGCTGTCAGTCGGGGGTGTGCTCTGTTGTGTTTTGATACTTGAATTAGCACTCCAGTCTTTTGCCGTTGTGTATGCAACGAAAAAGAACTCTCGGAACAATAGTGCGGTTGTTGGCGGGCAGATGTACAAGATATTATGTTTAGGGGATTCAATGACCGATTCCAAATATCCATGGCAACTGGAGAAAGTCCTCAATATTCGCACAAAGGGGAAACATTTTAAGGTTATCGACAAGGGGAAGTCGGGGACTAAATCAGACTTTATTCTATCGACTCTTAATACTTATTTAAATGAGTATATGCCAGACATGGTCGTTGTCATGATGGGGCGCAATGACGGTCGCGACGAACTGGTGGTTACCGAAATCAATCCGGATCAATGGTACAGGCGGTTGAGACTGTATAAATTAATAAAAGTGCTGCATGTGCAGGTAAGTAGTGCCATTAAAGAAAGAAAGTTTATTGAAGTTGAAGGCGTCATTAGGAAGGCGATTGAGATGAATCCCCGCAACGGTCATACCTATATGGCCTTGGGCAAGTTATACAGCGAGAACAAACAGTATTATGAAGCGGAGAATATGTTTCGGGTAGCGACAGAGGAAAATATCCCCAAAGATATGGCAAATTTACAGCTGGGAATTACCTATTGTGAAGAGGGAAAGTATAGCGAAGCTGGAGAGATCTTGAGAAAAGCACTTGCATTAAATCCCAAAAACGTTCAGACATATGTCCATCTGGGCAGAACATATCGCTATGAAAAAAAATACCGAGAAGCCGAAGTAATATTGAAAAAAGCGATTAACCTGAATCAACGGAATGCCCGGGCATATGCGGAACTGTGTATGGTATATCAGTGTGAGCGAAGAAATGCAGAGGCGGAAGCAATGTTTATAAAGGCGATAGAGATAAATCCCCGCACTGACGAAATATATGTACAACAGGCGAACGCTTACTGGGAACAAAAGCGATACCGAGAAGCCGAAGAGTTATATCGGAAAGCAGTTGAAGTTGATCCGAGTCAACCTTATCGTGGAAAAGATAAAGAAATGCGGAGCAGATACTTGCTGTCGCTTCCGCAACCTGCTGGGGGAAAAAATTCCATTGCGGAAAGCAATATCCAGGGGAATAATACGAAAAAAATAGAACTAGTGGTACAAGATAAATCAATGCCTTTTGAATTCTCTGGTGCTGAGACAAAAAAACTTTATGCAAGGTTGAAAAAGATAGTTTTTCGTAGAGGAGTAAAGCTTGTGTGCGTGCAATATCCGCGCTGTCCGGTGAAACCGTTGATGGATATGCTGGAACCGAATGGTGGAATAATATTCGTTGATAATATGAAAACCTTTGATGAGGGCGTAGCCCGTGAAGGATATGACGCTTATTTCATTGATCGGTTTGCGGGGAATTTTGGGCATTGCACCTATAAAGGCAATCAACTCCTAGCGGAAAACATTGCCGATGCCATAGTGTTAAGTAATGGGCAAAGCAAGTAGGTCTCACAAGCAAAAGTTCAATCGCATCAGCAATACGGTCGACAAGGTATTTACAACTACAAACAGGTTCCTTCCGCAATGAAAAGTGTTAAGGGAAAAATATTAATTGTAATAATTGGTGTACTGTTCAGTTTCAGTTTTTTTATATTAATGATTTATGTGTTTGCATGGGGGCATGCATTTAAAAAGAATTACCTTAACAGACCTCCTGCAAATGGCGAGAAAGTGTATCGGATAGTATGTCTCGGTGAATCTACAACGGATGGTCAGTATCCATGGCATTTGCAGGAAGTGTTGAACACCCGCGCACAGGGGCGGCGTTTTCATGTTATTGACAAAGGACATGCGGGTTGTAATACAGATTATATCATGGAGAACCTGCAATATTATATTGCCGAGTACCAGCCCGATATGATTGTGGCAATGATGGGGATTAATGACCGTTCTGATGCCTTGGTGGTTTGCGATAGTAGTGCGGGGGGATGGTATAGACGCTTAACACTCTATAAGTTTCTGAAGGTGTTACGATTTCAGCTGAGAAATGCTTATGTCCTTGGCGGATATTATGGAAAGCAAGCAGGGGGCAACCCGTCTGAATTGGGAGAATCTATCAGTGCATCGGAGAATCCCTCAAATGAGCAGGAATAAATTTTAACTGGTGAACAATTCAGCCATAAGAAACGGTACCAGGAAGCGGAAGTAATGTTTGCACAAGCGATCAAAATGAATCCTCGATCAGCCCGAGCATACTTGGGCATGGGAGAGATATTCCGTTTGGAAAAACGCTATAAGGAAGCGGAAAAAATGCTTCATAGATCAATTGAATTTTTCCCTCAAAAAGGAGATGCTTACATCGCGCTGTGTGACTCTTTGCGGGCGGAAAGAAGATATCGAGAAGCTGAATCAATAGTTCAAAAAGCACTTAAAATCAATCCGCGAGACGATCGTGTATACATTGAATTAGGGAAAATATACTGGGATGAGCAAAGAAGTCGTGAAGCGGAAAAGATGTTTCGGAAAGCGCTTGATGTGAATCCTCAATCTGCGCAAGCATTCATTGAGCTGGGGCGAATGTTCTTTCAGGAAAACAAATATTGCGATGCGGAAGCAATGTTTTTGCAGGGGGCTAAATGTAATCCCCTGGAATCGCAGGCATATATCGAACTTGCAAAAGTCAAGAGTTTGCGTAAAGACCGCGAAAGCGCCAAGGAAGAATTTCCTCAGGAAATCAGTAATGAGCAAACGGAGAATGCGATTGATGCTACATTGATAATAAATGAAGAGCCACACCATCAAGAATACTATGGGACGAATACCAAAGATCATTATCGAAGATTGAAAAGCATTGTTTTAGGTAGGGGGATAAAGTTGATGTGTGTGCAATATCCACGTTGCCATGTAAAGCCCCTGATAGAGTTGCTGGGGCAACCCGGGGACGGGGTCGTGTTTATTGATAATGAGAAAAGCTTCAATGAAGGAGTGAGCCGAGATGGTTACGATGCCTATTTCACCGATCGTTGCTATAACAAAATATCGCCCAATTTCGGGCATTGTACTTATCGGGGCAACCGGCTTTTAGCGGAAAACATTGCCGATGCCATAGTGGTGAACTTACATAAAACGGAATGACAAAAATATATTTTCATAATATGTGTTATAATTGATTTAAATGGTGAATAAGAGACCGCAGGGCGTGAAATAAATGAACATTATTGATCAACTTGTTGAAGACGGAAAACAATTCTTTAATGAAAAAAAATATCCAGAGTCTATAGCTGTTTTTCGGCGGTTGATAGAGATTGCGCCGGACAACGACTTGGCGCATTTTGAGCTGGGAAAAATTTATTTATTTGAGAACAAAACGGCTCAGGCAATGGAAGAGCTGTTGAAAGCAGTAGCATTAAATCATGCCAATACCTGCGCACGCTTGCTTTTAGCGAAACTCTATAAGCGCGCTGGCCGGTATGCGGAGGCAATTGAGGAATTTAAAAAGGTCAAGCAGCAGGGATATGCTGAAGAAAATATTGAAAAAGAAATAGCGGATGTTTATACGCTTTCCGGTGATTTTGTACAGGCGCATGAATTTCTTAGTAAGGCTCTTCACCATGGATACGACAGCGCGCAATTTGCAGAAGACACGCATAATTTAGGGCTATCGCAGATACGCATCATTCAGGAACATAATATGAATGGCCGATACCTTGAGGCGCAAGAGGCAGCCAATCGAGCCAGGGGAATTGTGCCGCGCGAGAAGATTATGCTTCACAATACAATCTTGAATGAAATAGAAATTGCTCAGAAGAAGATTTATCTCGACTCTAAGATTCGCAGTCTGACAGTAACCCTCACAAATAAATGCAATCTGCGCTGTATTATGTGTGAGATGCGGAAAACTCAATGGGATTTGCCGGCAAAGACATGTCGGGAAATAATTGCATTGCTGCCGTCTTTGGAACGAGTTATGTGGCAGGGCGGCGAAGCATTTTTATTCGAGGGATTTGAAGAATTACTTGACGAGTCCTCACGCTATCCGCTCAGGCAAGTACTTTCAACTAACGGCACTCTCATCACCGAGCGGATTGCTGAGAAGCTGGTTAAGTATAACGTGGAGCTCACTTTCTCTATAGATGGTATTACCAAAGCAGTTTATGAGCATATCAGGCCCGGCGCAGTATTTGAAGAAATGTTATCTAAAGTTGCATTGATCAATGATTTGAGAGCGCGCTATAATCCCAAAATGAGCACGCGACTTAATGTCCTTATTATGCGGTCCAATGTCGGCCAGCTTTGTGATTTTTTGGACTTTGCGCACCGATATAAATTTACGACAGTGTTCTTTAATGCTTCGGGGTGTGATTTTAAAGATGTCCAAGAAAATATATTTTATTTTAATTTTAATGCGGAAATTGTAGCTTCCATGAATGTTTTGCGAAAAGAGGTCGAAGCGAAGGCCGAAGCATATGGCATACGTCTTGAGAATTGGTTGCCAACGGAAAAATTTTTCAACGAAGTTCAGTCTCCTCATGCTCAACTGCCGCCATCGTCAGGAAGCCAAGGGCTTCATGAACCTCTTCAATGTAATCCGCTTACAAGGGAAAATTCTGAGCTGTTCTGCCATGCTCCTTGGCAGAGACTGAATATTGCTTGCGGGGGGAATGTGTATCCTGACTGTTTGTGTCCAGAAACCCACTCGGTCGGCAACGTTCTCGAACACAGTATCTTAGAGATGTGGAACGGCGAAAAGATACAACAACTGAGGCGAACAATATCGCAGGGTTCATGTCGTGGTTTTTGCAGTAATGACTGCGTTTGCGGCAGGGTTCCCAAAATGAATCTGAAATATATATAAAATATGAATACCATCGATACTAGTATAGAAAATGGAAAACAGTTGTATTCCCGGGGTGATTACGATTCTGCTATCGCCAGTTTTCAAAATGTTCTGGTTCAAGACCCCGACAACCCTTCCGCTATATTCGAGATCGGGAAAACATACCATGTTATGGGAGAATATACGAGGTCCATCGATTATTTACGCCGAAGCGTGCAGATGCTGGCGGCGAATGATCCTCAATTGATTGCTCGATGTATTCTTCTCGCAAAATCATATTCATTTATAGGCGATTACGACGCGGCTGTCGCGGTACTTAACCCATTATTGGTTCTGAATGTTGGTAATGTTGATGTTGAAAATGAAATAAATATAATATACGGCAGTAAATATTCCGTGCTTCCCGGTGTAACGGATACCGATAGTTATACTCGACTTGCCGAAGAATATCTCCGGAAAGTCGAAAAATATCCTTGGGATATTACCACTGTTGCGCATATTGCACGCATCTATAATTTCCAGGGGCTTTATCATCTCACTATCCCGCTTATTGAAAAAAGTTTATCTACTGTTTCTGGCATTGATGTATTTTTCAAGAATAAGCTGATCAATGAGTTGGAGTTAGCTAAAGGAAAAACCATACTTGAATCCAAAGTGCGGAGCATTGTTGTTACGCTATCGAACCGCTGCAATATTTCCTGCATCATGTGCTTGACCAGTAAGCATAAATGGGAATTGCCCCGTCATCGGATTGATGAGATCATATCGTTGTTCCCTTATTTAGAAAAAATAATGTGGCAGGGCGGCGAAGTGTTCCATCTCGAATATTTTACTGATTTGTTGCAGGAAGCGTATCGGTATCCTAATCTGCGTCAGAGCATAGTGACTAATGGTCAGTTGTTGACCGATGAAATCGCCGAGCAGTTGGTGAAAAATAATGTCGAACTAACATTCTCCGTTGACAGTGTCTATAAGGAGACATATGAATATATTCGTTGCGGCGCAAATTATGAAAAGTTAGTGCATGCTATAGAGACGGTCGCGAATTTGCGGAAGCGACTTCGGTCGAATCTCATCATGAATATGAATGTGGTGGTCATGCGGTCGAATTACAGGGAATTGAGAAAACTTGTGGAGTTTGCCGGGGGGCATGGGTTTGAATTTGTTTGTTTGATGCCGCTGCACACACACCTGAAAACTGATGAGGATATATTTTCTGGTCCCGATTCAGAAGCCGTCGATTTTCTGAGGGGGGAAATGGAGGCAATAGAGAATACTGCCCGGGAACTTGGGGTGCGCCTTGAAAATCGACTAACAATCCCTCACAAACCTGTGATAAGCGAATCTTCGCCTCAGCAACTATCGAAGATCGTTGCGCCTACTACATACCTTTGCCATCTTCCTTGGTATCAGTTACTGCTTGATTATGACGGTACGGTCCGTCCCGATTGCCTTTGCGGGGTCACACCTAACGCCGGTTCCTTACAGACAATTTCAATTGCGGAGGCGTGGAACAGTGTTGTCATGCAGGAATACCGATCGAATCTCAGTCAACATTTCAATGGAATAGCTTGTAATAAGGATTGTATAACCGGCAAAATAAAGGAAACACATCTCAGGGCGATTTAATAACTGTAATCTGGTTGGAAGGCATCATGCGATGTTTACTTATGAGATAAAAATTAAAGACTGGTAGTTCGACAAGGTGGATGAAACATCACCGGCGCTTGACCAATATACACCACTGTAAGCCCTTTTTTTCTGTTTTGATGATCGTATGCCCTTCTTCTTCCAGCGAAGGCGGGACATTGCGCAACGGCTCACCGTCATCAATGAGTATTGCGAGTGTTTTGTGCGAATCCATTCCCTCCAGCCTCAATAAAGCTCGAGCTGAATTTTGAGGGCAACCAATACCCGAAAGATCTATTGTTTCGTCAGCATTCATGGGCAATGAAGTTTCGTATCGCGGCGATGGTATAGTCTATCTCTTCTTTTGTTGTGAACTTTGACAGGCTTAACCTCAAAGATTGTTTCGCATCGTCCGGAGAAAGCCCGAGCGCTAACAGCACATGGCTGGGGGTGTTGCGGGTTGAATGACAGGCGGACCCGGCCGAAACTGCGATATTTTTTTTGTTTAAGTAATGGAACAGCGAATTCCCATCGCACGGAAAGACCATGTTGATGTTGTTGCACAACCGCAACGACGCAGGGCCGTTCAAACGAATACCACCCAGTGAGGTGCGTATTGTATCGATGAAATAGTCTCGGAGCATAGTCATCTTGGCAATATCTTCCGCCAGAGATATCTCGACTGCTTTTGCGAAACCCACTATTCCGGCGGCGTTATAGGTGCCTGCGCGCAGATTGTTTTCCTGTCCGCCCCCATGAAAAATCGGATCCATGGTAATGCCTTTCCTGATATACAACGCCCCCGTTCCTGTCGGACCGTGTATTTTGTGCGCGTTGAGTGAAACAAGGTCAAGGTTAAAATCTTTGACATTGAGCGGTAGTCGAGTGAAACTTTGGCAGGCGTCAGTATGAAAATAGATCCCTCGTTCCCTGCATGAAGCACCAATCTTCTCAATGGGTTCTTGGGTTCCCACTTCATTGTTGGCATGCATAACCGAAACAAGGATTGTCCCTTTTTTTATCAGTTTAAGCGTATCCTCCCGACTGACAAAACCTTCTGAGTCGACTGGCAAAAAATCAATTTCAAACCCCTGCGTATGCAGCCATTCAGCGGCACGGAGTACGCTCGGATGTTCAATGCGACTGATCAGCAGATGGTTTCCCTTTCGTTTATTTGCCCATGCAATGCCCTTGATAGCGAAGTTATTGGATTCTGTTCCTCCGGATGTGAAAAAAATTTCATCAGCATCAGCGCCAATGTGTCGGGCAATGATCTCTCGTGCCCGTTCAATTTCTTTGGCGGCATATATGCCAGGGCCGTGGGGTGATGACGCGTTACCCGGGTTGCCAGACAGAAAAGCATCCATTGCTTTTATTACTTCCGGATCGATTGCCGTAGTCGCAGCATTGTCAAGGTACGGGGTCAGGGGCGGCATCTGCATTTTCATTCGACTGTACACCCCAGTTTCCCTGCAATGGAATTAAGGAGGTCTTTGTCAAAAAATATTTCAAGATCATGGAGCGCTTGTTCGCGTGAGAGAAGGCCTTCTCGTATCATCTTGCTCATTTCTATATGATAATGGGTGTAGCCGAAATGTTTCATCGCATTGTGCACCGATATAAAATTCATATAACAGTTGGTCGAGTTCCGGGGGTAACTCAATCGGGGTAATTTCCATTTCAATTCTTTGGTGATGAGTGCAACATAGGTTTCCTGATCGAACGGGAGAAACCAATGGGGAGATAAAACGGTGCAATGATGCCTTTTTTTTGCTTGCGCGACCACATTTTCCATACTTGAAGGAAAATCTTTGAACGGGGGGTCTTTTTTGAGTTCGTTGGCTAAAAAATCTCTGGTTGCTTTCGCCATAGAGGCATATTCGGGTGCGTCAATAGAGCAGGCACATTTCGTCATAACCGGCTGTTTAATCGATTGTCCCTTTGTCCATCCGGCGATGATAATGGGGATGGAATACCGTGCGGCGATGTCGAAAGTCAGCTGCATATACCACATTGAGCATAAATGGCAAATAACGGCCGTGCTCTTTGTTTGAAGGATTTTTGAGAATATGCCGTTCATTTCCGATGATTTGAAGAACAGAAAATCAACCCCGAGAACTTCTACCGCATTTTTTACATTCTCTATCGCGTCCTCAGTTTCAAATCCATGGTCAAACATGAACGCAAGGACATTCATGTTGTACCTGCGTTTCATATAATAAAGCGCTGCAGTACTGTCTTTTCCTCCACTACACATTACTAGGCAGTCGTATTTATTTTTCCCTCTATGCTGGTTGAGAATCTTTACTAAATCTGTTTCAAGAATCGGTGGTAATTGAGATTGATTCTTTTTGTCAGCGGCATCTTGAACGCACACATTGCATATGCCATCATTGTTGAGCCATATATCTGGTTTGCTTTCTGGAAGAACGCATCGATTACACAACATAAGAAGGCCTCCGGCAAGGATTTGCGCATATCATTATACAATTTCTCAAAATAAAATCATATCCTTTTGAAGCATCGTCGATATCGATCAAAAGGGGCCAGCGCGGATTACCTTCTTTACACAACTGGTGATCAGCGTCGTCCAGTTGCATTAATTTTCCGCCGCAGGGTCTGTTGGGCACGTTCTCGTTGCTTATGTTTACTTGCGCTCTCATAAATTATCCCTGTGCAGCTGCGTAAGGGGTTAATAGGCCCTAACCATAACATCTCTCCTTCACGCAATACTGACATTCTAACACAATCGTGACCACTATCTCGTATCGATTGAAAGAGTCGATAAATTGTGATATAATTAATAAAATTTGTTTGAGTTTTTATTCGAGTAATTGGTAAAAAAAGCCAATCAGATAATTTCTCACAAACCGGTAAAAGGAGGAACAATACATGGTATCAGGATTTAGCATGAAAAATGGTCTATTTTTTGGAGGATTTTTGTTATTGATTGTACTTGCTGCACTGAGCGGGTACATCATGAGGAATAAGGCGCCTTCTCAGGTGGAATCTAATAAAATTCTTGCAACGCAGGGCGTTCCGGCGGACAATCAACTCAACGTCGAAAAAAAGCAAGAGCAAGCTAATATGTATCAAAAGGCCGGTGATTACAGTAAAGCGATAGGGGTTTTGAAAGAACTTGTAGGGACTGCTCCCACCCCCGACGCCTCGGTGTTGACAAGAATTGCCGATTTTTATGTCAAAAATAAGAATGTAATTGAAGGCGAAAAATACCTGAAAGAAGCGGAACAGCTTGATAATAAGATGCCGTATCTTTATCGGACATATGCACAGTTGTACATTGCCAAAGGGGATTATAAAAAAGCCATGGAGTCAATGGATTACAGTTTGAAACTTGCCGATAACGACCAGGGACGTTTCTATGGATACATGGGCTTGGCGCAATTGAATCAAATGCAACAGAATTTTGTAGACGCAAAGCTGAATGTGGAAAAGGCATTAAAGATCATTCCGAATGAAGAAAGTGCAATCAAAATGATGCAGCAATTAAAAAATCCAAAAGAAAAGTAAACTTGAGAAGGAATCGACCATGAAATCACTCCTTATTGGTGCGATGCGATGGTATATATCGTTAGTTCAGAAAATAGTCGTTTCTGTCTCTTTGTTTTTGCTCTATGCTGTCGGGTTTGGTGTTATGGCGATTTTGGTGCAGGTAGTGAGATATAAATCACCGGCTCAACGTAGCAATGGAATAGGTTTTTGGAGAAAAGCTGAAGGATATGATGATCTCTTGGCGGGTTGCCTGAGAGGATCATAATAATATTGGGGGGAATCAAAATGACTTTCCTAAACACAATATCAGTTATGTCAAAAAAAATGGGATATATTTTCAAGGAATTATTTTTTATGATCCGGAAGCATAAATTCTATTTTCTTTCTCCTTTATTCATTATGTTAGCGGTCTTGTCATTTTTAGTATTTTATATCGGGCCTTCCATCATTGTATCTTTCATCTATGCCGGCGTTTGACGAAAGTCGCCGCATGTTATGAATATTCTTGGCATATCTTGTTATTATCACGACTCCGCCGCATGTCTTCTTCAAGACGGAAGAATTGTTTCTGCCGCCCAGGAGGAGCGATTTAACCGCCGGAAAAACTCATCCGATTTTCCTTTAATGGCAGCTAATTACTGTCTGCAGGCAGGAAATGTAACGATTAACGATATAGATTATATTGGTTTTTACGAGAAACCATTCCTGAAATTTTCCCGCGTTGTCCTTAGTCATCTCAGGTCCTATCCTTTTTCATTGCCCAATTTCCTTTCGACCATGCCGCACTGGCTTCAGGACCGCCTTATTATGCCAATGATATTCAAGCGGGAGTTGGGATATGAGGGGAAGAGTATTTTTATCAAGCATCATTTATCGCATGCCGCGAGCGCATTTCTCGTTTCTCCTTTTGAAGAAGCGGCGATTCTTACCGCGGATAGCGTTGGTGAGTGGGCGACTACGACGATGGGGTCTGGTTGTAATAGCGAAATAAAAATCCTTAATGAAATTCATTTTCCTGATTCGCTCGGGTTGCTATATACGGCAATAACCACCTATCTCGGATTTGCAGCTGACGAGGGGGAGGGCAAGGTCATGGGGTTGGCAGCGTATGGGAAACCCCGATATATTGAAGCTTTGCGCAATATAGTCGTAGTAAGGGCTGACGGAAGTTTTATTATTGACCAGCGATTTTTCGGTTTTAACACTGGGTTTCGCATGTACAGCAGAAAGTTCGTTGCAATGTTCGGTCCGGCACGAGTCCCTGACGGTCTCTTGGAAGAAAGACATTGCGATATGGCGGCGTCTCTGCAATTATTTATTGAAGAAACTCTAATCTCGATAGCCCGGAATCTTTACCGCATAACAAAAAGCGATAATCTTTGCCTTGCCGGAGGAGTTTTTCTTAACTGTGTTGCTAACAGCAGGATCATTGAAGAAACGCCATTTAAAAATATTTTTATCCAGCCCGCTGCCGGGGATAGCGGCGGCGCCATCGGAGTGGCTTCGTATATGTACCACTCATTGCTTGGAAATCAGAGAGATTCTATTATGAACGATACATATCTCGGACCTGATTATTCGGCGAATCAGGTCCGCCGAGCACTGGCAAGTGCCGGCCTAGATTTCAGGGAAATGGAGGATGGCGCCCTCTCCGAGTATGTTGCAGAGAGAATTGCGCAGAATAAAATTGTGGGCTGGTTTCAGGGCAGGATGGAATTCGGCCCCCGTGCGCTGGGGAACCGTTCAATCCTCGCCAACCCGATGACCCTCGGTATGAAGGATTATTTAAATAATCAGGTCAAACACCGGGAATCCTTCCGTCCGTTTGCTCCGGTGGTGCTTGTGGTGCTTGAAGAAAAAGCGAACGAATATTTTCACGGGGAAGGGTCCTCCCCATTCATGCTCCTTTCGCCGAAAGTAAAAGAGAACAAAAAACACATTATCCCTGCGGTAACCCATATTGACGGGACTGCGCGGTTGCAAACCGTGCGCCAGCAAAGCAATGAGCAGCTGTGGCGGCTTATTGTAGCGTTCGAAACGCTCACCGGCGTTCCTGTTCTTCTCAATACTTCGTTTAATCTCCGTGGTGAGCCCATTGTGTGTACCCCACAGGATGCAATAGATGTGTTCCAGCGAACAAAAATGGATTGCCTGGTCATGGGAAATATTGTAGTTGATAAAATATAAAGTGCGAAAGTATTGCATTCTCCGAAATGTTATTGTCAGCATGCCCTCACGTTAACCAATTATCGTTTCTATCGGAAAATATGTGTGAATTCGGTACACTCAAAAAGTAACATTGTATTCCTTACATCGTTTGTTCAACCTAGGCAGGAACATGAATTCATCATCTAAAACAAACATGGATCTAGAGACCGGCAAGCGGTATGCCAATGCCGGGGAGCATTCCCGAGCGCTTGCGGTGTTTTTGGAGATGCTGGCAGAAGCGCCGGATGCAGTCAGTGTGCATTTAGAGATAGGCAAGATACATTACGCGCAGGAGCAGTATGCGGCGGCGGCTGAAGAGTTGGCCCGCGAGATTGCCGTTAACCCGGCATCGGGGCATGCGTTTCTGCTCTTGGGCAAGAGTCGTGGTAAACTGGGCGAACCGGATGGGGCGCTTGCGGCGTATAGGAAGGCGATCGAATGTGATCCGGGTCTGAGCGGGGCATATTTCGAGATGGGGAAAATATATCACGGGATGAAGCAGTATGGGGCGGCGCTGACCTCTTACGATAGAGAGAGAGAAGGGTGTGCAGGCGAGGCGATGAGGGAGATGTTACATGAAGCCCTGGTGAATGCAGCGCAAGAATGCCTGCGGGTGGGAGATCGGGAGAACGCCCATGCCGCAATAGAGCAGTTAGAACGGCAGGGAGCGTTGCCGCTGGGGATGCATGAGAAACTGGGCAATCTGTATGTGATGCTGGGGGACTACGAAAAGGCACTGAAGGAAACGATGGCGGAGATATCGGTTTCGCCGAACCATGCGGGGGCGATTCATCTGCTGGACCGGATACTGGAACAGAGAAGTCGTGGGGAAGGATGGGGAGTTCTCTCCAGGGTGTTGGAGGCTGACCCCGGAAAATATGCCGCTGTTGTGCGGAGGATGCTCACTATTGCGCAACGGTGCAATAACGCGGGAGACCATGCCCGCGCGCTTGTTATAACCGGGTTATTGCTTCCCTTGAAGGAAGCGCTTTCGTGCTCAGAAAAGAACCAGCTTTTGTGCGAGCAGGAGATTGCGCAGGGAAAAACGATGGTTGTTGCCCGGGTGTGCCGGTTATCGGTTCAGGTGACAACAAAATGTAATTTACGCTGCAGGATGTGTTCCGTCGTGACGCGGCCGGCGCAAGATATATCCCAGAAAGTACGGGATGAGTTGCTTGCCATTATGCCGTTTGTGAGGGATGTTTACTGGTTGGGTGGAGAAGTGTTCCTGTATCCTGATTTCGATATGCTTTTGTCGGCTGGGGTCAGAAACGGGGTCAGACAAAATATCGTCACCAACGGACTACTCATCGATGAAACAATTGCTGTCAAACTCATTGAAAACAATATAAGTCTTACCTTCTCCATTGATGGAACGACGAAGGAAGTATATGAGTATATACGCAATGGTGCGAGTTTTGAAACCTTGCAGGAAAAGTTGCTTATGATGAATACGCTTAAGGCGAACATACGACCTGGGTATGCAATGGATATATGCATGGTCATCATGCGATCAAATTGTCATCAAATTATTAATTTTGTTTCTTTTGCGCAAAAACATGAATTTAGCATAGTACGATATCAATACATGTATTCCCCTGAGATTATACCAGAGGAAGATATATTTACCATTAATCGAGATGATATTCTCTTGCAGCGGGTTTATGCAGATCTTGCTGTGGCCAAGGCAATGTGTGAACAAGAAAATATTCAGTTCTCGCATAACCTCCCGCATGACCTTTTTGTCGATTATTCCGTGCGGGGGGGCGCTATTGATGACACAAGAGGCAATACTACCAAAAAAGATTCTCCGGGAAGTTTTGGCCCTAATTGCTACGCCCCTTGGAGTCATATTTCTATAGCTGCTGATGGGACTGTTATGCCGCAATCACATTGTTTATGTGGGAACAGTGTCGGGAATCTGAATACTGAAAGTTTAGATGCTATTTGGAATGGCAATAATATGATGCGATATCGAGAAGCGCTTGTGTCGGGGGGGATAGAAAAAATATGTACCTTAAAGAAATATTTCCCCCAGATCCCCTATGAGGTATTGGCTCGGTAATTAAATAGCATTCCACAATGAAAAATAAAAAACTTTTATTGATAGTTATTGCAGTTATAATAGGGTATTACGGGTTCAATGGGGTCGTTGAATCAAAAAAATCGGCACATTTTATCGTTGATAGCTGTACGAGCGGATTTATTGATGCATTACCAAATTATTCAAAGGTTGTTGAATCTTTTTTCTCTACCGGAAGCATTACAAAAGAATTTATCCACAGCAATTATCCTCCGCTGTATCAACTTGAATCAGCGCTAATTATTCATGCAATTGGGAATTCATGGCAGTTGTTGAATTTCGTGCATAACGGGTTTTATCTCGCGCTGCTCATTGTTTTCATATATCTTTTGGGCGCCCTTATAGCCGATCGCCGGGCCGGTATCATTGCGGCTGTTATCATATCGCTGTATCCGCTCACCTATGCTGCCTTCAACAAATACTGCATTGATTTTCCACTCATGGCGATTGTCACCATGAATATCTATTTTTTGGTTAAATCAGATTATTTTACTGACACCCGCTGGAGTATTCTTGTCGGCCTCGCATTTTGTTATGGCATGCTTATGAAGGAACCGTACGGCGCATTTATGATCGGCCCGTTTCTTTGGGGAGGGCAAAAAGCAATTTATGACGCTGGAGAAAAGCACTGTTATAAAAAGCTTTTTAATCTCTTGATCTGCGGTTGCGTGGTGTATTGCATATTATTCGTTTTGACCCATTATTACAGAGACAACCTGACATGGAAACTTTACGGGAGATTAATAGAAGAGAATGCCGGAAACGGATTATTCAGTCTTAAGAATCTCAGATTATTTACTGCAGGATGGTGGGAAAGCATCCTCAGTCCTCCGTTTTTTCTACTCCTGATACCCTGTATTTACTATGCTTTTAGGAAAATCAATTCTGACATCAAGGTCTTGTTTCTCCTGTGGATAGGAATACCCACTATCATTGTGTGGGGGATGCCCCACTGGAACACAGCCAGGCATCTTCTTCCGGCACTGCCCGCATGTGCGCTTATTACTGCTGTGGGTTTGAGCACTATTTATAACAGGAAGTGGGGAAAAGTCATTTTAGGGCTTATCGTAGTAATGGGTATCGCGCAGTATTACATGTTCAAATACGATTTGTTGGGGATAAGCGCATTTTCTTATCATGGGTTTAAGTATTTCCAAACGGGAGAAGCATTGCAGGTATCTCTTCCCGCGGACAAAAGGCAAAGCATGCGCTTGGAACAAACTGCCCAAGCGGTGCATTCGATTCTGCGCGATGAATATGGCGTCTCTTTCAGAGAGAAAAAATACCATATGCTTTTTATATGCAGTACGGGGGATTGGGGTTATGGATTTCAGTGTATTATGGGACCATATCTGTGGTATAAGTACGACTTGGATGTAACCATGGTGCGCTCATGTGAATTTTGTGATGCTCTCATCGAGCGTTCAGGTTCAATTGGTGGCATCGATTTTGTGTTGTATGAGAATCGTATCGACGCCGATCCCAATCCCGATCCCGATCCTTTAACATTCCAAATGATCAAGGATAATTGGATAAAGATAAATACCGGCGTTCGCAATGATCAAGAGATTAACCCTAAAAAGAAATATGATTGGGACAGTGCCGCCATGCGATGGGACACCTTCATCGCATCATTGGATTTTCATGGCGTCGTAGCCCGTGATGCAGATTTTATAACAACATTGTATACTCGGAAAAAGTCGGTTGTTGGAAAAAATGATTTGTTAAAAAACCATTGAGTAGACGAGGATTAAT
>Ga0118677_10003797_pt1 | contig 28210 bp, 2 predicted proteins | sample AliMusrvi5mmetaG_FD_86154 | JGI IMG/M metagenome (GOLD analysis project Ga0118677, IMG submission 86154) | reverse complement strand
TGATTATATAATATATAAATGTCTGGTTCGATATATGTACCGCCTTCGAAACTTCCAATAGGCACTACAAATAATTCGAGAATCGTAACAGTATCAAATACAGATATATCATTAAATGGATTATTATACGCATTTCCGGCGTCCGGTGGATATTCATTTACGCAGTTGGTGAAAACCGCAACGATGCTTCCTTATGAAAAATTAAAAATGTATAATGTTACAAATTCCATACAGGTTTTGTTTGATGTGAGAAGTTTCAACAATAAATTGGGAATTATAAAAGACGCAAGTAATATACACATTTTAAATGGAAATCCCAACTACAGCGCAAATGAAATGGGGTTTTCAATAGATAGTATTAATTTAACAGCAGAAGAGTTTATAGCCGGTTTAGATTCGACCAGTATTGTAAGTGTTGGGTTATATTCATCTATATATACAGATTTTGTAAATTATATTACCAATTATTTTTCGTATTCCGCGGGGTTCTCTTCCTTATTTACAATAACAAGCCAAATTGATATTAATGGAGGAGTATTTAACAAAGACACAATGCATAGCCTACTGATTAAAACCACCGCGGATTCCAACGGTGTTCTCCATCATGACCTTTCAGGTTCTATTACTATAGACAAAATAAATGAAATGTTGAGATATGTTGTTTATACAAACCCATTTGGAAATCGAGACCCAAGCGGGAATGCAAATACGGCGAGCGACCCAAATAACCCAAATAAATACACGGTGGGAGACGGTTTTTACGCAAATGATTTAATATATATTCCTCACGGCATTTCCATAACCCTTTCTATGAATATAAATAATAATGGGGTTGTTCAAGACTCAAGCGGGGTTTTATATGTTGAAACCACAACAAATGGAACGAGCGGGGTTGATACGTTATATTCACATGGCGATTTTAATCAGGTTACAATGGTAAGTAATACAAATATTTCCCGCGTTATAACCGCCCCCCTTTTAATACGGTTAATTAATGTTTATAATAGCGTGTCCGTAACCGTCAATTCGATTGTTCAATTTCAAACGAATATTACCATTTTATTAACGGCCACAAAAACCGATACCAGCGGCAATTACATATTAGACCAACCTACCATAGACTCTATTATTCAGGCAACCGCCATAACAATGGGAATCGACCCCGCATATTTAACATTTACATATACAATTGTTCCCGTTACAGTTCCAAGAACCATCAACGAAATACCGCCGAATGTAATTTATAATAATCGTGATTTGAATGCAAGGAATATAATTCAATTATTATCGAGAGATACAACATCCTACCAAGTGATCGGAACGATTACGGTTAATATACCGGTTACTCAAATTACCGATATTGCAACGGTTGAAACGCAAGTTGGTATTATACAACAAAATATACAGGAAGCATTGACAACGGGAACATTTACAACCACCCTACAAGAAGTTGCCCAACAAATTACATATCAAACCGGTAATGATACGTTGATTAACATCAATTCCACAATACAAAATGTCAATATTGTAAATTTAGTTATATTAGAACCTATTCTACCGACGCCTACCGGAACTACCGGAGGAACGGGCCCCACAGGTTTCACTGGATATACCGGTAATACCGGAACAACCGGATACACGGGAAATACCGGAATACAGGGGCCACGTGGTATTCAAGGTTCTCAAGGCAATAAAGGATATATTGGATTCTATGGAAATACAGGGTTTTATGGGTTTCGTGGTTCCAAAGGAAGAACCGGCCCTACCGGTAGGAATGGTGGTAAAGGAAATACAGGTTATACGGGTATTACAGGTTATTACGGTTATACGGGTCCTACCGGTTATACTGGTATTTTTGGTTGTTCCGGTTTTACCGGATATACCGGTTCATTTGGGTTTTCCGGAGGTATAGGTTCCACTGGCTATACGGGTCCTACGGGGTTTTTTGGTTATATGGGTAATGCGGGTTCCACCGGTTCTACAGGTTCTACCGGTTGTTCAGGTTTTACTGGTTCTACTGGTTTTACGGGTGATATGGGTCCTACGGGGGGGTTAGGTTCTACGGGTTCTACCGGTTTTACAGGCGTTATGGGTATTACGGGTTCTACGGGTTCTACGGGTTCTACGGGTCCTACAGGATTATTGGGTTTTGTGGGTGTTATGGGTTCTACGGGTGATACGGGTCCCACTGGGTTTTCAGGTTTTACGGGTTCTACCGGTTTTACAGGAGAAACGGGTCCTACTGGATTTTCAGGTTCTATAGGTGATACGGGGTTTTCGGGTTTTACGGGGTTTTCGGGTTTTACTGGTTTTACGGGTGATATAGGTCCCACAGGGTTTTTAGGTATTACTGGAGAAACGGGTTTTACTGGTTTTACCGGTCCTACTGGATTATCAGGTTCTACAGGTGATACGGGTCCTACTGGATTATCAGGTTCTACAGGTGATACGGGTCCAACGGGAGAAACGGGTCCCACAGGATTTTCAGGTTCTACAGGAGAAACGGGTCCCACTGGGTTTTCAGGTTTTACAGGAGAAACGGGTCCCACAGGGTTTTCAGGTTTTACAGGATATACAGGATATACAGGATATACAGGTTTGACGGGGTTTTCAGGTTCTACCGGTTCTACAGGTTTGACGGGGTTTTTAGGTTCTACAGGTTCTACAGGTTTGACGGGGTTTTTGGGTTCTGCCGGCGAAACGGGTCCCACGGGGGTTTCAGGTTCTACAGGAGAAACGGGTTCTACAGGAGAAACGGGTTTTACCGGTTTTACGGGGCCCGCAGTTTTAGGTTCTACAGGAGAAACCGGCGCAACGGGAGAAACGGGTCCTACAGGGGTTTCAGGTTATACCGGTGTAACGGGGCCTACAGGGGTTTCAGGTTCCACGGGTTCCACGGGATTCACCGGATTTTCGGGTTCTACCGGTTCTACGGGTTCTACCGGCGCAACGGGTTCTACTGGTTCTACCGGTTCTACTGGTTCTACCGGTTCCACGGGTTCTACCGGTTCTACGGGCGCAACGGGTTCTACGGGCGCAACGGGTTCTACGGGTGATATGGGTATTACGGGTTTTACGGGTTCTACCGGTGAAACGGGTCCCACAGGGTTTTCCGGTTCTACGGGTGATATGGGTATTACGGGTTCTACGGGTTCAACTGGAGAAACGGGTCCCACAGGGTTTTCGGGTTCTACGGGCGATATGGGTATTACGGGTTCTACGGGTTCAACTGGAGAAACGGGTCCTACAGGGTTTTCAGGTTCTACGGGTGATATGGGTATTACGGGTTCTACGGGTTCAACTGGAGAAACGGGTCCCACAGGGTTTTCGGGTTCTACCGGAGAAACAGGTCCTACCGGATTTTCAGGTTCTACCGGCGCGTCGGGTCCCACTGGGTTTTCGGGTTCTACCGGAGAAACAGGTCCTACCGGATTTTCAGGTTCTACCGGCGCGTCGGGTCCCACTGGGTTTTCAGGTTCTACCGGTGCAACGGGAGGAACCGGATTTTCAGGTTCCGCAGGTGATACGGGTTTAACCGGTAATACGGGTCCTACGGGAAATATAGGTTTAATGGGTATTATGGGTTCCACTGGTTTTACGGGGGAATCAGGTTATACTGGGGTTATGGGTTCCACCGGAACAACCGGATTAACGGGTCCAACCGGTGCAACCGGAGAAACTGGAGACATAGGCGCATCCGGAGATACGGGTCATACTGGAGAAACTGGGCCTACCGGAGATACGGGAGCAACGGGAAATACAGGTTCTACGGGTTCTACGGGCGCAACGGGAGAAACTGGAAATACGGGTTTAACTGGAAATACGGGTTTAACTGGAAATACGGGTTCAACTGGAAATACAGGTATTACGGGAGATACAGGTATTACGGGAGATATAGGTTATGTGGGAAATACAGGTATTACGGGAAATACCGGTATTACGGGAGATACAGGTATTACGGGCGCAACGGGTTCTACAGGTTCTACTGGAAATACGGGCGCAACTGGAAATACAGGTTTAACCGGTATTATGGGAAATACAGGTTCTGTGGGAGATACGGGTTATACAGGTCCTACGGGAGATAACGGTTATATGGGAGCAACGGGAGCAACAGGCTCAACCGGTTCAATGGGCGAAACAGGTCCTACGGGAGATAACGGAAATGTGGGTTCTACGGGTGAAACCGGCGCAACGGGCGCGACGGGAGAAACGGGTCTTACTGGAAATAATGGTTCTATAGGCTCAACGGGTGAAACCGGTTTTACGGGTGCATCAGGCGCAACGGGTTTTACAGGCGCAACGGGTGCAATGGGTGCTACCGGAGAAACGGGAACCGATGGAAATACTGGCGCAACGGGTTTTACAGGAGCAACGGGTGCAACGGGTTCTACAGGAGCAACCGGAGAAACCGGCGCAACAGGAGAAACCGGAGCAACGGGAGCAACCGGAAATACAGGAGATACAGGTCCAACTGGCGCGATGGGTTCAACCGGCACAACGGGTTCTACAGGAGCAACCGGAGAAACCGGCACAACAGGAGCAATCGGTACAACAGGTTCTATAGGAAATATTGGGTCTATTGGAAATACGGGTTCTACCGGAAATATGGGAGCGTCTGGAGATACAGGTTTAACCGGAGATACAGGTTTAACGGGTGAAACTGGAATATATGGGTTTTCAGGAGAAACCGGCGCAACGGGTCCAAGCGGTTTTACGGGTTCTACCGGAGCAACAGGAACAACAGGAGAAACCGGAGAAACCGGCGATACGGGCCCAAGTGGTCCTACCGGAAATACCGGAGATACGGGCCCAAGTGGTCCTACCGGAAATACCGGAGATACGGGCCCAAGTGGTCCTACCGGAAATACAGGCGATACAGGTCCTACGGGTTCTACAGGTTCAATAGGAACAATGGGTGCAAAGGGCGCAACGGGCGCAACGGGTTTTATGGGAACCACCGGCGCGATAGGTTCTACCGGCGCAACGGGTGAAACGGGAAATATGGGCAAAACAGGCGCAACTGGAGAAACTGGGGTATTTGGTTCAAACGGCGCAACGGGAGAAACTGGAAATATGGGCGCAACAGGAACAACGGGAGAAACTGGAAATATGGGAGCAACAGGAGCAACCGGAGAAACGGGGGCATTTGGTTCCATAGGAGCAACCGGTGCAACGGGTTTTACGGGTGTTTCAGGTTCTTCGGGTTTTACAGGATTTATGGGTTCCACCGGTTCTACGGGTTCCACTGGTTCTACGGGTTCCACTGGTTCTACGGGTTCCACTGGTTCTACGGGTTCCACCGGTTCTACCGGAAATACAGGTTCCATAGGAACAACGGGTTCTACCGGAAATACAGGCCCTACAGGTTTTATCGGTTGTTTCGGTTATTCAGGTTCTACAGGAAATACGGGTTCCGCAGGAACAACGGGTTCTACAGGAAATATGGGTTCTATGGGTTCCACTGGTTCAACCGGAAATACAGGCTCATTAGGAAATGCCGGTTCCGTGGGTTCCATAGGTTTTACAGGCCCAACAGGAATTACTGGAGAAATGGGAACAATAGGAAATGTAGGACCTACAGGAATTACGGGTTATTTGGGGGTTTATGGTTCTACTGGAAATACGGGGGAAACTGGAAATACAGGAATTATGGGGGCGTATGGTTCTACCGGAAATACGGGCCAAACAGGAAATTATGGACCCACTGGAATTACCGGAGAAATGGGAACAATTGGAACAATAGGAAATACAGGAGCGTATGGGAATACAGGAGAATCGGGTTATACAGGTTTATATGGTAATATAGGTTCCACCGGATACACCGGAACAGACGGAAACACTGGTTCAACCGGCCCTACCGGTTTTACGGGAGATATAGGTATTACTGGACCCACAGGCCCTACCGGTTCAACCGGCCCTACTGGTTCTACCGGTTTTACGGGAGACACTGGCGCGGCGGGGGATACAGGACCCACTGGCCCTACGGGTTCTACAGGCCCTACGGGTTCTACTGGAAATATGGGATATACGGGTATTACGGGTTTATCGGGGCCTTCAGGAAACGCTGGACCCATGGGATTTTATGGGGAAACCGGCCCCACCGGAATTACCGCCCCCACAGGAACAATGGGTTCTACCGGCCCCACTGGAATTACCGGAAGAACGGGTTCTATTGGAACCACCGGAAATACCGGAACAATGGGCTCAAACGGAAACACTGGAAACACAGGCGCAATAGGATTTTCCGGACACAGCGGAATACATGGAAATACAGGAAATACCGGTGAAACAGGATATACGGGCGCAATAGGAAATACCGGTAATAACGGAAATACCGGTAATACGGGTTTAACTGGAACAACCGGATTTTATGGATATTCGGGAATTACCGGTTCTACAGGTTCTACCGGCTCCGTAGGTTCCGTAGGAAATACAGGTTTTACAGGAAATATGGGACAAACCGGCCCTACCGGTTTATATGGCCCAACCGGCGTTACAGGAATATCGGGAAATACGGGAAATTCAGGTTATACCGGTTCTACGGGATACACCGGAAACGCAGGAGAAACCGGCCCAACCGGAACTACCGGAAATACAGGTAATATAGGTCTCACTGGAACAACGGGCTTTACCGGAATTATTGGAAATACCGGAAATACTGGCGTTTGTGGTTCATTCGGTTTTACGGGCGCAACAGGAACAGAGGGTTTAATTGGAAATACTGGAAATACTGGAAATACCGGAAATACTGGAAATACCGGAAATACCGGTGATATAGGTTATATTGGTTATATTGGAAATATGGGAGGGAACGGTTCCACCGGTTCCACAGGTTATGTGGGTTCCGTAGGTTCCACCGGATTTACGGGCCATAATGGATTTAATGGTTCCACCGGTTCCACTGGTTCTACCGGTTCCACCGGTTTCGTAGGTTCCGCGGGTTCTGTAGGTTTCAACGGTTTAATGGGTTCAACTGGAATTACGGGGCATATTGGACCTACTGGTTTTACGGGAGAAACCGGCGTCATGGGTTCTTCTGGGTTTTCCGGTATAACGGGTTCTACAGGAATAATTGGATATACCGGTATTGACGGTTCTACCGGTTTTACGGGCCCTACTGGATTTGACGGAAAAACCGGTTCAATGGGTGCAATTGGCCCAACAGGACCTACAGGTTATATGGGAACACAAGGAAATATAGGAAATAACGGCGATATGGGTTCAGCCGGCCCAACCGGCCCAACTGGAACAGTAGGAATATTGGGGGCTTCTGGTTCAACGGGTTTAACGGGTTTAATGGGTTCAGCCGGCGCATCCGGTTCTACCGGAACAACTGGACCAGAAGGTTTTACAGGAACAACGGGAATAACGGGAATAACAGGAACAGCAGGTTCCGCAGGAACAACCGGAATAACAGGAATTATAGGTTCATTTGGTTCAACCGGTTTTACGGGAATTACCGGAGAAATAGGTTATATAGGAAATAATGGAAAAACCGGTTCAACGGGTTTAACTGGAACAACGGGGCCTACCGGCATAAACGGAAACAGCGGAACAACCGGAACAGTGGGAACAACCGCCAATACAGGAACCGTTGGAGAAACCGGAAAAACGGGAACAGTTGGAGAAACAGGAAAAACGGGAACCACGGGAACAACTGGAAACGCGGGAACAACAGGAACAACAGGAACAATAGGATTATTGGGAAATACAGGAAATACGGGAAATGAAGGAAATAGGGGAGCGTCTGGAAATACAGGAAATGTTGGAAACACAGGTTCAACCGGAATAAAAGGAAATACAGGAAATGAAGGAAACACCGGTTCAACCGGAATTAATGGTTATATTGGAGAATTAGGAAACACGGGCTCAACTGGACATACAGGAACAATTGGAATATTAGGTAGTATGGGTTCAACGGGAACAACTGGCCAAGTAGGTTTTAACGGTTATACTGGAAATACCGGAATTTTAGGTTTTACAGGAATTACAGGTTATGAAGGTTCATTCGGTGAAACAGGAACAACCGGCAAAACGGGCCCAACTGGATTTACGGGTTCAACCGGTTTAACCGGTTCAAACGGGGAAATAGGTAATATTGGAATTACAGGTTTTACGGGTATTACAGGCGCGTTCGGTTCAGTTGGTTTTACGGGCGCGTTCGGTTCAGTTGGTTTTACGGGAAAAACGGGTTCTACGGGCCCTACTGGATACAACGCGGCGTTTGGTTCATCGGGTTCTACCGGATATACCGGTTATACAGGTTCTACCGGATTTGACGGGTATAATGGAATTATAGGAACCGACGGAAACATTGGAAATGTAGGAAATACGGGTCAAACAGGCCTAACCTCATACACAGGCCCTACCGGTTTAGGTGGTGCGGTTGGTTTTACGGGGTCTATAGGTGATACTGGTTATACGGGTCCAATGGGTGTTAGGGGGCCACGTGGAAAAATCGTTGGTCCATCATCATATGGAAATACTGGCCCTACGGGAATAACCGGATATACCGGAGAAACAGGAAACACCGGAAAAACTGGTTCAGTTGGTTTTATGGGAGTAAAAGGAAATACCGGAAATACAGGTTCTACTGGAAATACGGGTTCTTCTGGAATAAACGGAGCCACCGGTTTTACAGGAACAACCGGTTCATTTGGTTTTACCGGAAAAGCAGGAACAACCGGAGCCACCGGCCTTACAGGAACAGCAGGTTTAATAGGAAATACAGGTTATATAGGAACTACGGGGGGATATGGAACAACCGGAGAAAAAGGATATACAGGAAATAATGGTGATACAGGAATCACCGGACAAACCGGAAAAACCGGAGAAAAAGGATATACAGGAAATAATGGTGATACAGGAATCACTGGAAACAACGGTTCAAGTGGTTCTACTTCATTTACTGGAATTACAGGTTTATTTGGTTCTTTGGGTAAAACGGGTTCTACCGGAATAACGGGTTCTACCGGTTTAATGGGTTCAACTGGGTTTGACGGCTTAAATGGTTCTTTCGGTTCAAGTGGTTCAACTGGTTCGGTTGGGATAACAGGAATATACGGAAACACCGGAAAAACCGGAATAAACGGTTCAACCGGAAATACGGGGCCCACTGGATATGATGGGGTTTTTGGATATTCAGGAAATACGGGAAATACGGGCAGAACCGGAACAAAAGGAATTACTGGAAATACGGGTTTAACCGGATATATTGGCATTGTGGGAAGCACCGGAGAAACGGGTTTTATGGGTTGTATATCATATACAGGTCCTACAGGAAAAACGGGTATAAACGGTTTTACGGGTTCCACAGGCGAATTTGGTTTCAATGGTTCTTTCGGGAAAACCGGTTTTACGGGTCCTACTGGTTTTACGGGTTCTACCGGTTTTACAGGTCAAACGGGTTCTACCGGAAAAACCGGTTATGTGGGATATACAGGGCCCACTGGAATAATGGGAAATACCGGTTTTGATGGAACAACAGGAAATACAGGTTCTACCGGAAATACAGGTATTATAGGTTTTACGGGAACCACTGGAAATGATGGACGCACGGGAACCACAGGAAATACAGGAACCACAGGAAATACCGCGGATACAGGAACCACTGGAAATGACGGACGCACAGGAACAACCGGAAATACAGGAACCGCAGGAAATACCGCGGATACAGGAACCACCGGAAATGGCGGACGCACGGGAACCACTGGAAATACAGGTCCTACCGGATTACAGGGCCCTGAAGGAGTTCCCGGGCCGGTTGATACATATGGATTTATTGGAATGTTGGGATATTCCGGATTCACTTCATCAACCGGCCGCACCGGTTATACCGGAACCGCTGGAAATACAGGAACCGCAGGAGATACCGGATTTGTAGGAAATGATGGACGAACCGGAAATACTGGTTATGTAGGTTATACAGGTATTCAAGGCGAAACCGGATTTCAGGGACAAGACGGAAAAACAGGAACTACTGGAATAACAGGAACCGCAGGAAACACCGGAACCACCGGAACCACCGGAACCACCGGAACCACAGGAACAGTAGGAAATACAGGAACAGTAGGAAATACGGGCATAACTGGACCAACTGGAATAACAGGAACATTTGGAGTAAAGGGCCCCACCGGAATAACCGGAAATACGGGTATTGACGGAAATACAGGAATAACCGGCCCAAAAGGTTATACAGGTATTTATGGTGATACTGGCATTGACGGAAACTACGGTTCCAACGGTTCTACCGGCGTAACCGGTATAAGGGGTTTTACGGGTTTAACCGGTATGGATGGAGGAACAGGAAAAACCGGTTTGGCGGGTTCAACTGGTTTTATAGGAATAAACGGAACTACAGGAGACTACGGAAGAATTGGAGCAACCGGTCCTACAGGATTTATGGGGGTTGTTGGTCCTACCGGTCCCGCCGGAACTACTGGTGGATTAGGTCAAACCGGTTCAGGATTTATTAACATATATTATCAAACCCCCGGAAATACATATACATTATTATCAAGCAGTAATTTAATTTATTATTATGTTTTTCAGTCGCAACTAACAAATGGACAAAACACAGCAAATTACGCTTCGGGAGTTGCCGTATATGACGCATCTCTTTCCACAACAGGATTGGTAAATTCAAGTTTATCACTTGTTTCCGCTAACTCAAACTACGTGTCTCTTCCTACATTCACATCAACAACAACAGGAATGACCATTCAATTTTCATTTTCGTCAAATTTTACGGCAAATAATTCGCGATTATTTGACTTTACCGACTATAATAACATATATAGTATTATTGCAGACATATCAGGGGATGGTATTCGATTGGCGGTATTGGAAAATGACAATACCTCAATACAACCCGGCAGTTTTACGTACAGTTTTTCTCCTTCAACATTCACCGCATACCCTACAACCCCACCGTGGAACACCAATTACGACAATTACGGAATGTCAGTTGCCTCAGATAACACACTGTATTTGGCATCCAACAGCATATATGTTTCATACTATAACGGCGCCGGTTCATGGTCTCCATTTACGTACTATTCATATAACTATTACTCAGCCATTAGCGTTTCAGCAGATAAAACAATACTCGCATCGGTTTATATAGGACAAGGTTCAACTACTGTATTTAATGACGCAACATTAAGAAATTACACGTCAATCGACATGACACCCGACGGGATTATCTCCGTAGTATCTTCTTTTCAAGGAATATTTTTTGCCACGTTGAATTCATTAAGTCAAACGTATATTAATCTCACACTAATCAACACAACCAACACAAACGCAATTACAATATCGACCGACGGAAAAATGGTAGCATACGGCACAAATTATGTGTTTACCGCCACATGGAACGGAACCAATTTTGTAAATGCCACCCAAACGCTAGACAACACATCAAGAACGGTATCCGGTTTAAAATTTTCACCCGACAAAAAAATACTGTATTGCATCACAAGTTCAAATACAACCGCCACATTATGGTACGCGTTGTGGAACGGAACAAATTTTGGAACGTTCAACGCATTTCCCACAACAAGCGTTCCCTCAAATATAAGTGCATATGGTATTGCAATAACAAACGACGGTTCAACATTGTTTGTGGGCGCAAGAACAGCGTGTCCCATTTACAAAGTAATAATTCCAAGAACAATCACCCAAAATATAAATTCATCTAATTCCATATATTACCCTTCCGTAAATGACGGAATCACAAGAACTATCACATGGTCAATAGGAACACCAACTATTACCCCCCCGTTTATTCAAACAATTGGAAACATCGTTTTTAGTGCTGATGTTAATACGGCGAATCCATACAATTTATACGGTTGGATTTTTTCATACTACAATACCGACAATACAAATAGGTTCACTATTGGTTCATCAGGCGATGGTTTGTTGTCGCTTTATAACATGACATATTCTGCAAATAACCCTATAGTAATACAACAAAATGTTTATTTTCCCCAATCTGGAAATTTTGTTGCATATTATACGTCAGCAATCGGAAATTCAAGTCTTGGATATTTTACATTAACTATAAACGGAACAACCCAAACAGGAACATTGGGTTCAACCAACGGAACATATAGGTTTTCTATGAATTTTTCGGTTAATTCACCTGGATATTACAATATACTATTAAAATGGATTCCAAACAACACACAAGGAACCCAAAAAATTATATTGCCTTACATTCTTCAGGCGTACACATCAATAAATACATGGTCGTTATATGTAAATAATTCGTTCATTTCCAGTTATACAAATATGTTGTATCCTTCCGTTATTTCGCGAACTTCTAATTACATTGGAAGAACCCAAAGCGGAACAAATTATTTCAACGGAAACATAAAAAACCTATTATTATATAACTACTGTATTCCTTCCGTTCAAAACTATTTCCCATTGAACAATAATGCTTGTAATTATTACCATAATTTATATTCATCGGATGTCAGCGGTAATACTTTCTTAAATTACAACAACGGATACGGTTTAATTGATGCGTATTTTTCAACAACCGGTTTAATAAAATCAACCGTTACAGATACAACAACCTACAGTTATTTGTCGTTATCGTCTGCTGGTTCTCAATATGCAACATTGGGAAATAATAACATGGATTTCAACGGTATTTCTTTTAATTTTGCGGTTCAATCTTCTTCAGTGGTGAATGATTCCAAAATTTTTGATTTTGATATTTCCGGTAATTGTTGTGAAATCGCATGTGACATAAGCAACGGAAAAATACGTTTTGCGGTTTTAGAAAATAACAATGTAGATATTCAGGCAAATAGTTTAACATATAATTACACGTTTTCTCCCACAAATTTTATAGGAATCTACGTATCTCCAAAGACAACCAGTCTTTATACCGGCGTAACAATCGCCGGTACCTACTGTCTTGCGTTGGGTATATCTTCCAACGGTATTCTTATTTTTACTGAAAACTATGACAATAAAGGTGTCAGGGTATTCGATTTAAATAATTATTGGTACGTTAATCAAGGAGATTACGCAATACTTTTTAATTCTTCAACCGTCGCAAATTCATCCACCGGATATACAAAAGGTTCATACACCAATGGTATTGGAATTACCTCTGACGGAAAACGAATTGTTTGTGTTTCTTACGGGGGGTGTTGTTATTTTATAAACTCAATTAGTAAAAACTCAACTATTAAATATCAAAACCCCTTACAAACATTAGATAATACAATACGCAATTATTATGGATTAGATATGACACCTGACGGCAGCATAATTGTTGCATCAGTGGCGGGTGAATATATATATTACGCAAAATGGAACGGAACCAATTACGACGCTTTTATTCAAACATTAATTACAACAACCGCAAGCACAGGTGATGTAGGAATTAGTCGCGACGGAAAAATGATTGCATACACAAACGGAACAAATACATTTATATCAACATGGAACGGAACCAATTTTTCTGCCGGCGTGCAAACATTGGACACATCATCAAAAAAACCATATACATTAAGGTTCTCCCCCGATAACAATGTTCTTTATATGAGTTATACAAATGGTCATTATTATGCATTATGGAACGGAACAAACTACGGAACATATACATTGCTTAGTTCAATTACTATTGCATCTAGTTCAAACGCGTTCTCACTTGATTATACCGGTTCAACTATTTATTATTATGCGTCGTCAGGTGCAATCTCTACTTTAAAATCTTATAACATACCCACCACTATAACCCGAAATTATAATTCCAATAATTCCATGATAACATTTCCCGTTTCAAATTCTTGGAATAATATTACATGGACAATAACACCAACCAACACAAACAAAACATTATCCGTATGGAACGTATATGTAAATGGTTCATTATATGCATCTCAAACAAACATGCCATATCCTAACACCGTACAACGAACCAAAAATTATATAGGAAAAGGACAACAAAATTCAAATTATTTTAATGGAAATATAATGAATTTTCAGTCATATAATTATGTTTTGGACAGTTATTCCATAAACTCCATTTATAATTTAATGCAATATACAGTATCAACAGTTTCGTCCGGACAAATAGGTGCAACAGGAAATTACGGTTATACCGGCGCAACCGGAACGACGGGAACCACAGGAACAACTGGAACAAAAGGTCCGGACGGCAACACTGGTTCATTGGGTGCATTTGGTACAACCGGATACGGTCCAACCGTATTGTATAACGTCGATAATTCGTTGCAATTACATTATCCCTTTTACGGAACAGACGCAAGCGGAACGTCAATTAAAAATTGGGCATCTGGACAACCCATATATGATGCCACCGCATCTTCGGTAGGATTGGTTTTGTCATCGGTTGGTATTTCATTCCCCGTGTCATTGTCAGGTTCGATACAGTTGGCATCATCAAGTTTTCAATACGTTAAATTGTCAAATATTGCAGGTTCTACCACCGGTATGAGTTTTTCGTTTTGGATGCGCGCAAATAGCACATTAACAAACAGCACCGTTTTTGATTTTGCAGACGCTTCAGGAAACAATAGCATCAACTTTAGCGTTTCCAATAACCGCATTGCGTCAGGAACAACCCCCACAAATTACACGGCGCCTAGCATTACATTTAACTCAATGGAAACCACGGTTCCAACCGGTTTAATTATTCCGTCTATTTTGTCAGTGTCATTGGGCGGCAATTATTTATTTTCTTATAATTATTCCGACCAAAACCAATACATATTTGTATATAACACCGCAACATCACAATGGTCGAACGGAACCACCATACCCAGTTATAATGGGCTTACTTACGATTGCTACTTAACAGGCGACGGAACAAGAGGAAGCGTATTATACAGCAACGGAACCGCTGGATACTGTAATTTGGTAAATTCACTGTACGTTTCAACCCCCGCTTTTACTACACCGTCCTCATTAAACTGTATATCAATGACAAATGACGGTTCTGTATTTGTTTGTGCAACAACCGCCAATTTAATATATTTTGCAACATGGGACGGAAGCAACTTCACCAATTTTACACAAACGTTAGAAACAAGAACTTTTGCAACGGGCATTTACTTAATACAAATAAGTTCTGACGGAAAACTACTTGTATATTTTTCAACTTCCGGATATTATGTTAGTCAATGGAACGGAACCAATTATTCATATGGAACACAAATAACAATGGCCGGTTTATCGTTATCTTACATCAACCTTAACAACACCTATATGAGATTTATACCAAATACCTACATACTTGTGTATAAACCAAACGCGTCCAACCTATATTATTCCGTATGGAACGGCACCGGGTTTTCCACCGCAACAACCGTTCCGTTTAACCCGTATGCTTCCAATACATTTGCCGTTTCATCAAATAAAATGTATTTTTCTTATAATACTGGAGACGGCGCACATTTTTTATATACCATAAATTTTACGGTTTCAAATCCAGTCACCGCAAATAATATTTACAGTATGTCCGTAAATGACAACGTTTGGCGTCATTATGTGTGGGTTCTCCAACCCAACGGAACATTCAACTATTATGTTAATAATCAGCTAACCTACACAACACCCAGCGGTATTTATCCGACGAACGTATTAAGAACCAATAACTATATAGGAAAATCAAACATTAAAAATCCATATTTTAACGGAGGGGTTGCAGATTTCCGCTATTATAACCGCGCAATTACGGCGGCAGACATATCCAACAATTACTATAACGGTTCTCCCAATTTGTATAAAATTAGCGGCACCATTGGACAACAGGGACCATTAAGCGACTTTGGACCTACCGGCCCGGACGGTCCCCCCGGAATTGGAAACAATAAAATATATGTCGATAAAATGGTGGATGCGTCATTTGCACAATCTTGGAATACAGTTGAGTTCATAAGCGGTTCTCAACTATACGGCACATATTTTAATTATATGGCAACTTCAACGGACGGTTCCAAAACAATCGGCGTTGTATTATCGGGGGGTGTTTTTATTTCGGTGGATTATTGTTCTACATGGTCATTGGTTTCAGGCGTTCCTTCCTCCGCAAATTACAATTACTGTTCATCATCATCAGATTTTACCCACTTGACAGCATGCACACCAACCGCTATTTACGTAAGCATCGATTCAGGTTCTACATGGTCTTCCGTTTCCATAACGGCGGTTTCACCCACAAATTCATTGGTATTTGCCAAATATTCACCCGACGGGACCCAAATATACGCGTCGGGAAATAACGGTCTTTACGTAAGCACAAATGACGGAACCACATTTACACCAACAAATAACATAGGCATTAATCCGGTTCTCAATAATAATATTGCAATTTCTGCGAATGGTCAATTTATTATTGTTGAATCTCAAACCAATCTTCAGTCCCTTCTTTATATTACCTATAACGGAACCCAAAACTGGACGCAAATAACAAACTTACCGGATAACCCAATTATCATTTCTACTGTATGGTCAGTTGCAATGTCGTCTGACGCAACGGTTATTGTGGTTGGAATGACCGGAACAACCAATTTATATGTTTCTTATGATTATGCCCAAACGTGGGTTTCCATTACAACCAATAACTGGGGGGGTGCTCCCGTAATTAGCGGCGACGGTAAAAAAATCATCGTTTATTCCTCTACAGCGGTTCAAACGTCCATCGATAAAGGTATTACATGGACAAACCAAACAAATATAAATTCAGGAGACGGTTTTAAATTCGCAACAATATCAAATGACGGATCAATTACGTTTATGGGGACAACTTCAAAAATATACGTTTCTCGCATAAAAACAACCCCCAACATATATTACACAATAGGAACACAAGGTCCAGTAGGTCCTACAGGTCCCACCGGTCCCACAGGTCCCACCGGAATTACAGGTTTTACCGGCCCCGTTGGAATTATGGGCAATACCGGAAAACAGGGTCCCACGGGACCAACCGGCGCAGGTTTTGCGTCTTACAACAAAATAACTATGGCATCATTTCCAGGAAACTGGGCTAAATTATTAAGTATAAATGCCCGTTGGGGAGGCGCCGCGTTATCCAATGGCGGCGACATTATGTTCGTGGCATCCTACCAAGAACACCCTACCCTCAACTCAACACAAATAACGGCAGGAAATATATATTACTCAACAAACGGGGGCAATAATTGGACTACTGTATTAACAAACGCATGTTGGACAGACATTGCATGTTCAAATGACGGAACAATTGCTATAGCCTGCGCAGAAGGAGGATATCTATTTTTATTTAGTAATGGGGTTTGGACACAATTGGTCGTTTCGAATGGAATACCCAATGGGGTTGCATCTTGGGGGGCGGTTGCATGTTCATCAAACGGTTCCGTTATGTATGCAGGAACATATAACACAAATACCCCCGTATTGTATAAATCCACTAATGGCGGCACAACGTGGTCGTTGGTTAATTCAGGTCCTTCATCTTTCAGTAAAATAGGTTGTTCAAATGATGGTGCATCGTTGGTTGTTTTTGGATTGGCGGGTTCGTTGGCAGTTATGTTTTCTTCCAACTACGGAACCACATGGACACAGGTATATTTACCCATATATATGTATGGTGCCGGTATTGTGCCAACGACAGGATATCCACGCGACGTTTCCATTTTTGGGGACGGAACCTACATAGTAGTTTCATCGCTAAACACAATATACCTATATAAGGTTTCAACGGGGTTTTCTGCTTCCAGCGCCCAAGGTTGTAGTCTGGCAAAAAATAAATACACCGCCTACGCAATTTGCAAAACCAACTCTAATTACCAAATTATGGCAACAACCGAAGGATACCTATATTCGTCATCTTCAGGATTTGTCAGTAATGCAGCTTTTTGGAATTTGCAAGGAACAGGAAACGGACTACCCGCATACGGAACAAACAACTGGAATAAAATAATTATTTCACCTGACGGAAGCAAGACACTTGTTATTCCAAACAATGAAAACGGAAACATATATACGTCTTTGTTGGCAACCGCACTCATAACCACTAAAACCGCAACCGGTTGCACAGGTATTACAGGTAATACAGGAACAACCGGAAGAACAGGAACTACCGGATATACGGGTTTTACAGGTTTTACCGGAATTACGGGCAATACCGGACCAACCGGACCAACCGGACCTACAGGAATAAAAGGAACCACTGGAATTACCGGAATGTTAGGTTCCACCGGCTTTCCGGGTTTTATCGGTGTTGTCGGCATTTCCGGAAATACAGGCCCAACAGGAATTCAGGGAAACACCGGCACAATGGGTTGCACCGGTCCGGTTGGACCATCTGATACAGGAAACACAGGATTACAAGGATACGACGGAAACACCGGACGGGTAGGTTGTACAGGAAAACAGGGTTTTGCGTCATTAACCGGCGCAACCGGACCCCAAGGTCCCAATGACTATTGCGGTCCCATTGGGTCTATCAACTACGTAACGGGACCAACTGGAACAACCGGACCCGCAGGAACATTTATTGGAATTCCACAAACCCAATTTTCAATGAATGATTCAATGGCAAAAACACGCCAAACGTTTTCAAAAAATATTTCATCGCAAATGTATGTTTCGGATGACCCCAACACAATAAACGCAACAACCAACGGTTACAGTTCCAATGAAATTGTATATACATTTGGAAAAGGACGCGACACTACATATTTGGGTGTAGGTGGGGCGGGTTCATCTTACGGAACTACCATATCACGTAATATGTCATATTGGACAAATATACTAAAAACAAGCACGGCTATACCGTGCCGTATAATATGGGACGGTTATAAATGGATTGTTACCCAAAATAGCTCTAATGTCATGGTTGGATACACTGATACGTCATTTTCAACAATAAACCCTGTTGCAGGTTCTTCTTCTACTTACCTTTCCAGCATTGCATATAATACAACCATGTATGTGGGTATAGGTATTGGTGGCATTTTTTACGGGTATGACGGTTTAGTATGGTATAATAGTTCATCAGGAACCGCACTTATCAATAACACAACAACTCCCCAAATAGGAAAAGTCATTTGGAACGGTAATATTTGGGTGGCAGTTGGAAATGGCGTTTCTTGCACAATCGCATACAGTTATGACGGTATTAATTGGACGGCTGTATCCAATTCAACCACATTATTTAACGCCAGCGGCGGCGCAATGGACATTGCATGGAATGGACGAAATTTCGTGGCGTCTGGTTCAAACAGTTCAAAAGTTATATCCACAAGCCCAGACGGTATTAATTGGACAAATTCCGGTTTAACCATTTCAGGTTTTACGTTTTATTCTATTTCAAATACCGGAAACGTATATATACAAAGCATAACCTATAATTCCAATAGTTATTATGCATATTATATTACCGGAAATTCAACAATCACATTCACGACATTAAGTATTTCTCCCATCAACGTTAGGATGCTGGTTGTAGGTGGCGGTGGTGGAGGAGGAGGAATGGGAACCGACAATGGCGGTGGAGGTGGTGGTGCGGGCGGTGTTGTTGATACTTCATTCAACATGTCAAATGGAACAATAAATATAACTATTGGAACTGGAGGGAATGGAAGCAATTCAGCAGGTGGGGGTTCAAACGGAAATTCAACGTTCGTTACGGGTTCAATAACCGCAACAGCAGGGGGTGGTGGTGGAGGAGGTAATTATGGAAGTAGCGGTAACGCAGGTAGTTCAAACGGCGGTTCAGGAGGAGGAAGTGGTAGAGACGGAGGAACTGCAGGAACATCAAACACATCCAATAATAATAAGGCAAATAATGGCGGTTTATTTGTTTCCGCATACGGTTCAGGTGGTGGTGGAGGAGCATCCCAATCTGGCGGTTCAGGTTCAACCACTGTTGAAAGTTGCGGCGGTAATGGTTATTTTTTTATCGATAATAATTATTATGGCGGAGGCGGCGGAGGAACAATCGATACAGGCACTTATTCGGGTTCAATATACTATAATTATGGTATTGGAGGATTAGGAGGAGGAGGAAGAGGTAATACAAGTGGTTTGTCATCATCTGTAGTGAATGGAGCCGACAATACCGGCGGCGGTGGAGGTGGAACTTATAATAGAACCACTGGAGGAACTTATGTAAATGGAAAAGGAGGAAGTGGCGTAGTTATATTGGTGGTTCCCGCGAATATCGTAAATAACGCAACCGGCGTAACGGTTGGCATACCAAACTTACTCGCACAATACCTAATATTTAGGGTAAAAATTACAACATCCGCAACAATGCCAACATTAGACACAACCGGAACATATACCATTACAAATACAGGAACGGTAGCCGCAACATTAGACCCATTAGGAAAACGCGGTTATGTATTCCAATTGACAGGTTCTAACTATTTGAGTTTAACCGCTTCAACCCCCGTAAATAGCACCCGAACCGTATGGGTATATACATCAACACCTGCAACTGGAAACGGAAACGTTTTTTCAAGCACCAACCTTAAAATTTTATTCAACGGAACAACTTATATGAATATGAACGCAAACGGCACAAACATTATTTCTTCCACCGCACAACCCGCCGGATGGTTATTTTACGCGTTTGTAACAACCGGAACAACATCCAACATTTATTTGAACGGCGGTTTGGTTGCATCCACATCTTCCAGCACATTCGCTGGAGATTCAAATACCATTCAATTTGGAGCATTCAGTGGAGGAAATAACTACACTGGCTATTTAGATGATATGCGTATGTATAATTCCGCTTTAACATCAACCCAAATACAGTCAATATACAACGCAACAATACTATAAACACAAAAACCAAAATACCAATGATAAATACTATATTTTGAATAATATATTATTTATCCATTTTATATAGTTATGTCGTCTTCCTTTTTATACGAAAAAGCATTATCATTAGAATGGAACGGCCAAGTATTTGTATTAACGGTGCGTAAAGAAACCCCCGCAAGCCCATACGGTTATTTATATAGTTATGACGGTATAAATTGGACAACCGGAAATGACCTTTCCGGTTCCGCGTTATTAACTAATAATAACCCATATAATATTCGATGGACGGGAACAAATTATGCAATGATTGGAAATTTAACCACTTCTCAAGGAAACGTCATATTAAGGAGTAATGACGGTTTTAATTATTCCGTTGTAAATACCGCCGGAAATTATATACCCCCGTTATATGATTTGGAGGTGAATGCCGAATACCCGCATACCATTACATTTCCAAAAAATACGACGTTGGCTTTAGGTGGTGTTGCAAATGATACCAATAAAATTATATATAGTTTAGACAACGGCACCACGTGGATTGCGTCATCCAATTCCGCCGCGGTTTTTTCTACATCCGCCAACGCCGCATGTTGGAACGGGAAATTATGGGTTGGTGTTGGAACGGGAACGGGTAATACAATTGCAACAAGTAAAGACGGCAATACATGGGTTGGGCGCGGTTCATATATATTTACTACCGCCGGTTATTCCATTACTTGGGCAAAAGAACAAAAACAATGGTTGGCGGGCGGAACCGGCACAAATTCACTCGCCTATAGTTATGACGGCGTATATTGGATTGGCACGGGTTCTTCTATTCTTTCAACCGTATATGACGTAAAATGGAACGGTATATTGTGGGTTGCGGCGGGAACCCCCATTTCCGGTGGCACAAAATCATTGGCGTATAGTTATGACGCGCGCAATTGGTATTACCCTACACAAACCAATTTATTTGATTTATCAGCGACCGCCGTTGCATGGAACGGAACATTTTGGATTGCAATCGGTAATTCTTCCGCATCCAACCAATATTATAATTTGGCAATAAGCACAAATGGCATTAATTGGCAAATGAAAACTGACATATCATCCGTAACGGTTTTTACAAGTATTTATTCAAACCCAAAAAGAACCAATACAACGTTATTGACAGATTCGTCAAATAATTTATTTGTTACAACCAACAATAATTTAAATTTTTCAAAAAATGGCATGTTTGTAACTACAACCGGAAATACATTAAACTCATCATTTTACAATGGAACAAATTATTTTGTAGGAGGAAATACAATTATCCAGTTTAATAACATAACAGCACAATCAACAACAACAACCGTTCCACCAAACATAACCTCTATAAAAAATTTTGCGTGGAATAATCCGGACCAAGGAAACCCATCTATACAACCCATTACAGTGGCACTTGGACAAGGAAACAACACATTGGCAACAAGCACGGACGGCATATATTGGAAGGGTTTTGGGGATTCCGTATTTTCTGTTCGAGGAAACCACGCCGTATGGAACGGGTTATTATGGGTAGCAGTAGGAACCGGAAACTACTGGGTTTCGTCAAGTTATGACGGGGTTACTTGGACAGGTAGAGATAATTATCTTATGCAAGAAGCCTACGATGTTGCATGGAACGGTTCATTTTTCGTTGCAGTTGGATATGGTATTTCCAATATGTGTATAAGTCGTGATGGTATTGTTTGGTATGGAATTCCAAACGCAAACTCATTTTTTCCCACATATGCATCCGCTATAATATGGACAGGCCAATCATGGATTGCCTACGGTTCAGGCGGCACAAGCACCACCGCATATTGCAATTCACCGGATGCGTGGTCTTGGTCATATACTTCAACACCATCCCTTGCTATAACATCGGCAACAAGCGCTCTTTTATCCCCAGGGTTTAACTCACTTGATGCATCATCATCTTACTTAATATCTTCATATCCTCCATCAAACGCGTTTGACAACAGTTTAAATATTGCATCTTCAACGGATTGGAAATCCATTTCGGCATATAACGCGGCAGGAACATATAACGGATTTACAACAACAACCTATAACCAAACCTTAACGGTAAGTGGAGAATGGATACAAATAAAATTAACTTCTCCCATAAAAATTAAATATTATCAACTTTCGTGGTATTTATACAATACCAATTTAACGCCAATCACAAATTTTTATTCGATTTCATTCGGTAGTTCAAATTCAGGGTATGGTTTATCTTCCGCGGCCAACTACGCATATACTACGGGAACCGCAGAAATATGGTTTCAAACATCTGTAAATCAACCCGGATACGCAACTTTAATTTCTAAACAAAACGCGTTTTCGTTATATTTATATAATAATGTATTGGTTGCGTATGATTGGACAACACAAACCGCCAAATCATCTGGAGTTACTGTAAATGACGGGGTTTGGCATTGCGCAACTTTTTCGTTTAATTCGGGGGTTAATAACGGTTCCTTTTTATACCTCGATGGTTCTCTAAAATCAACATTTACATATACTATTTCGGACGAAACATTTCCCCTTACGATTGCGTATAACAGCGGGTTAGGACAATATTTTAACGGTTATATATCACAAACCCGTTTATGGAACCGCCAATTAACCCCAACTGAAATATTGAGTTTTTACAATATAAATATTCCATTAACTACCACAGGATTAACGGGATTATGGAATTTTACGGACGGTTCCGGCACATCCATTTCAAATGCAATAAGCGGGGGGCCTTCATTATCCTACACAAAAGCTTCCGCAACAAATTTTTATTCATTGCAATTAAACGGAACAAATCAAGGTTGCGATATAGGAAACGCAACCTATTACGCCTATACGGTTGGAACCGTTGAATGTTGGTTTAGAACAACCGCCAACCAAAGTTTTGTGGCAATTTTATCAAAACAATTTCAATGGGGACTTTTTATAAGTAATAATACCCTTACTGCGTATGACTGGTCAGGAAGAGGTGTTTTAGGTTCTGGTGGTTCAACCATCAATGACGGAAATTGGCACCACGCGCTGTTTTCATACAATTCGGGTGTTACCAACGGTTCCTATATTTATCTCGATGGGGTTTTACAGACAACATGCACATTTACAAACCAAAACATAAGTGGAGATTCAATGAAAATAGGATATAATGCAGGAATACAATATTTTAATGGAAACATATTACAGGTTCGGGTTTGGAATCGTCAATTGTCATCCACCGAAATAACAAATTATTATAATCAAATTATACCGGCAACAACCTCCGGATTAACCGGATATTGGCAATTTACAGACGGTTCGGGTTCTACCCTTATCAATTCAGTAAGCGGTGGATATAATTTTACCCTTTCCAATTCTCCAGTTTGGTCATCTAATATTCCCTCTTTATTTTCAAATTCGGTTTGGACATCCGGCGTGATTCCCTCCATATATAACACAACCGCACAGGTTCCCTCTAAATGGATGCTTCTCGGTTCCAACGATTCCGCCACATGGGGGTTATTGGATTCCTTTCAATTCAATACACCCACGCCCCCAACCCAAGGAAAATATCCATTCTTTGTCAAATTACAAAATACATTCAATAACACAACACCCTACCAATATTACCGTGTGGTTTTCCCGTCTCTTTTTTCTGGTGGAAATACCGCATATATCAGTGAAATCGATTTTTTCCAAACAAACTCTAACTCAAATGTATTGTCTCCTTATTTAAAACCAATTTTAACAAGAACCCATGTTCTCCACCCAACACAAATCGTCCGTTTTTCTTCATCCGTAGGTCCTCAAACTCTCTACGTAATTACGGATTTATCCGCAAATCTTATCGGTAATTGTTATGTCAATAATGGATATTACACAAATAACATATTGGTTGGGGCGGGTTCAAACATAATTACGGCGTCATGTTTTGATGGGCAAAACCTTATCACCACATCAATGAACGGCAATATATCCATATTAAATAATCAATCGCTCAATACAAATCTCCAATTCGACGTTTCATTCAACGGTAACACTCTTCTTTCTCAAATGGGCGGCAATATATATGCGGCGTGTTTTAACGGGAAACGAATTATATTGGGAGGAAGCGGTGGTAATGTAATTACATATAACACACTTTCAACCGTTTCAGGCGCGGGAAGTTCAACATGGAATCCTTCCATAAATGCGTCAGGCATGTTTTCAACGGTATTCGGTTTAGCGTCAAACCCCGGATATGGTTTTATCAATCCACCCAATACCATTTACTTTAGCCCCGGAGAACGTGTAAGTATTGTGGCGCCCAAATATTATAATCAAAATATTACGTCTTTAAACAACATTACAATAGGCATCAATACCGCCAATTTAATTCAATCGGTTGTTTTACCTACAGCCAGCGTAATAACCTATTATTTGGGTCCTACCGGCGCGGCGGGTCCCATGGGAAATATGCCAAACGGCCCTGTTGGTGGTGTTGGTTTTGCGGGTCCTACCGGCTGTTTGGGTCCTACCGGATCGGCGGGTCCTACAGGAACAATGGGTTGCACTCCGGATTCCCCTAAAGGATACACCGGCCAAACGGGAACCGCCGGAACATGCGGCACCATTGGCCAAAACGGCCCCCTCGGGCAACTCGGTTGCACCGGCCAAACGGGAACCGCTGGACAAACCGGATGCACCGGATATGAAGGCCCTCTACAAATGGACGGTTGGAATTACGCGTATTCTCAACGGGATATTTATTTAACGGGAAATATGAAAATTGGAAATTCCCAAAATAATTCATCTATTTCGGTTATAGGAAATATTAATATAAATCAACAGCTATTAACAAACGATGAACACGCACAAACAATTACGGTGTCAAATTCGGTATCAATCGGTGGAAATCAACGCGGTTCATTATCGGTTTATGGAAACGCAAACATTAAAGGACAAACCACAAATTCCCAATCGGTTTATGCAAAACATATATATATCAATCAAACCGTCTATCCCATAAGTATTCCAACCTACAACGATTCATCAACTATTTCAATAAATACATCAACAAATTCATATTATTATATTGATATTGGAAATTCGGGTATTCTTTCTAATTTTACATCGAATTTAGAAAATTTTACGGTTTCTCAACACACAAATAAAATATATCATATTACGTTGGTATTGGATTATGTGAATGTAATTTTACCACCTTCCCCCTCACAATTTTACTGTAACCATTTTTCTATACAAGGAACCACATATGACATTAATTTTACGGGCGGAAATCCAACAATTCCTTCTTCGGTAAAAAAAATAATCCAATCATTTGACATTATTATAACAGATTCAACTATACGAAAAATATTGTGTAATCATAAAGTGTTTTCGTCGTAAAAACAACGCAAAACTGAATAACTGTAAATAATTATTATAGGCATATACTATATAATAATTATGTCAAACTATGGACCTACTGGAAATACTGGCCCTACTGGTTCTATTGGTATTACGGGAATAACGGGAGCAACCGGTTTTACCGGTTCTACGGGAAACACAGGTTCTACGGGAAACACAGGTTCAACAGGTTCTACTGGCCCTACCGGTATATCATATACCGGTTCTACCGGTGATTTTGGCCCCACCGGAAATACCGGCTCTACTGGAAATACCGGCTCTACAGGGGATACTGGTCCTACCGGTAATTTTGGCCCTACTGGAAATACAGGCCCTACCGGATATACGGGCCCTACAGGAAGTTCTCTATGGACAACCGTAAATGGAACTCCTGATATTTATTATACGGGTGGAAATGTAGGAATATCAACAAATTTACCGCAATATACATTGGACATTAGCGGAAACGTAAATATAAATGGCGATTTAATTGTTAATCGTCAAACGGTAAATACAATTAGTGTTGAACAAAATATGGCAATTGGTAAAAGTATTCCAACCGCAAATTTAGATATCAGTGGTAATGTTTATATTGACGGGTTTTTAATTATTGATGGAACCATGAATATTGAAAATCAATTAACAACGGGGCAAATTAATGAAAATATTGCATTTATTTCTTCTATTGAAGATAATCTAAATTTGGATTACAATATATCGGGAACATTTTACGTAAGTTCTCCACCATCCTTGGATTTTTCAAGCAATATATTTAATATTCCTACTACTCCAAACACAACATTTACCATACATTTAATTATTGACACATCTATAAATCAAGTTTATAGCAATTTATTTACGGTAAGCAACACTTCAAATGTTGGAAATACCTATATTCCTATTTTTAATGATACTGAATATCCGGTTTTTGTTCCCAATACAAATGTTCTCAAACAAATAATAAATATTATTAATGACGGTTCAGGAAATATATACAATGTATATTCTCAATTAACTTCATATGACACAGGAATACGTGAAGTATTCGGGAAGGTTGGACCCACTGGTTCTACTGGTTTTACCGGCGATATGGGCCCTACCGGCGATATGGGGCCAATTGGTTATACGGGTTCTACTGGTTATACGGGTGATATAGGCCCTACAGGTGATATAGGTCCTACTGGAAATACGGGTTCTACCGGTTCTACCGGTGGTATGGGTCCCACAGGTGATATGGGCCCTACCGGTGATATGGGTCCCACTGGAAATACGGGTTCTACTGGAAATATAGGTCCCACTGGTGATATGGGCCCTACTGGAAATACCGGTTCTACCGGTTCTACTGGAGAAATAGGTCCTACGGGTGATATGGGCCCTACCGGAAATACCGGTTATACTGGCTATACAGGTTATACGGGAGATATAGGTCCCACTGGTGATATGGGCCCTACTGGAAATACCGGTTCTACCGGTTCTACTGGAGAAATAGGTCCTACGGGTGATATGGGCCCTACGGGTGATATGGGTCCCACAGGAAATACAGGTTATACAGGTAATATAGGTCCCACTGGTGATATAGGCCATACCGGAAATACCGGTTCTACCGGTTCTACAGGAGAAATAGGTCCTACGGGTGATATGGGGGCCACAGGAAATACCGGTTCTACTGGTTATACTGGTTATACCGGAGAAATAGGTCCTACGGGTGATATGGGTCCAACTGGAAATACCGGCTCTACCGGTTATACGGGTTATACCGGTGATATAGGCCCCACTGGTGATATAGGCCATACCGGAAATACCGGTTCTACCGGTTCTACAGGAGAAATAGGTCCTACGGGTGATATGGGGGCCACAGGAAATACCGGTTCTACCGGTTATACCGGTTCTACAGGAGAAATAGGTCCTACGGGTGATATGGGTCCAACTGGAAATACCGGCTCTACCGGTTATACGGGTTATACCGGTGATATAGGCCCCACTGGTGATATAGGCCATACCGGAAATACCGGTT
>Ga0118677_10003796_pt1 | contig 28211 bp, 27 predicted proteins | sample AliMusrvi5mmetaG_FD_86154 | JGI IMG/M metagenome (GOLD analysis project Ga0118677, IMG submission 86154) | reverse complement strand
GGAATCGCCTCAACTCTTTTCAACTAGACCCGGGACAGCCTCGGGAAAGGCGACCTTCATAACATCCGGACCTGATTTTGATTTCATGAAAGCAAAATACAGTTGGTTGCGAGCCACGTTGGCCGTTACAATCGATTCTGCTACTCAAACCTGGTGAAGGCGAGTGGTGTGGAGTTAGGACACCGACACTTCTTCCAGCCGGATGATCCCGTCGTGATTAAAGACGATCCGTATGCGCTCGTAGCTCACCTGCAGCATCCCCCCCGAATCATGGGAGGTATAGCGCACGATCATGTTGACGTGATAGACCCGTGAGCAGTGCAAGGTCTCCAGCCGGTCGCCCTCATCGCTGAGGTGCAGGTAGTCCACCTTCGGGTCGTCCGCCTGGCGCAAGAAATCGTCGATCGAGAAGCGCATGATGTCGTTGAGGCTCTTGCGCCGCTCGTGGACCTTGAAGATCGTGTCCGGGAACAGCGTGATCTCCTTCTCATACTTCATCACCCGCTCCGGCTTGCCCTCGCCCTCAATCGAAGTAAAATTGTCGATGTTGCGCCGGCTCTGCACCTCCGGCGGCACCTGGTCTGCCGGGATGAAGCTGAACGCCTCTTTATAAAACCCGATCTTGCCGCTGGTCAAAGGGTCGAAGATGTCGGCCTTCCGGTCCGCCAGCCACCGCGTCATGCCCTTGGAGAAGATCAGCTTCATCCAGTCCTTGATCCGGTCCTTGAAGCTGTAGCTCACCACCGCGATGATGACGAACGGCAGGCTCGTGTTCGCGTAGCGGCTCTGGGCTAAGATGATCGTGGTCGCGGCGAACAGCATGGCCACCGCCGCCGCCACGGCATAGAGGAACTGCTTCCAGCCCTCCCATTCCGAGATCTCCAGCCGCAGAAACAGCACGCTCGAAACAAACTTCTTGAGCACGCTGCGGCGGTAGACCATAAGCTCGTTGGCGCCCCGGTTGCGGACCACGGACGGATAGCCCATGGCACGACGATAGTTCCGCTGGGCCAGGATCAGCTGGGTCAGTTCCGTGTCGAAAGTGGCGAGCTGGGCGCGGACCTCGGCGTTCTCCCGCACGCCCTCGAGCAGGGCCGTCAGGTAATCCTCGAGCATGATGCTCGTGTACTCGTCGCAGAAATGGAAAGCCTCGCGCAGCTTGGTCGGCACGGCCGGGCTGTCGATCTGGCCCCGCAAAGTGCGCATCGCCGACAGCAGGGTTTTGACCTCGCCCAGGGCTTCCACGCCCTTCTCCTGCACGGCCACCAGGCGCGTGCCGTTGCCGGCCGGGGCCTTGCGGATATGCTCGAGCTCGTGGATGATGAAGCGCGCCGAATCGCGCATGGCGCCGCGCGCGATGGCGGCCATCAGCTTCATCTCCTCCAACACGGCCTGCACCTGGCCCTCGAGCTGTTGGCCCGCCAGTATGGGGAGCAGCTTGCGATGTGCCCCGTGCAGGGGCGAGAGCCGATTGGCTGAGTCGGCCAGCATCGCCAGCGACATGTGCGGGGTCCGGAAACGGATGTACTTCTGCGCGCTGTTGTAGAAATCGCTCTTGCTGTAGGTACTCGGGTTGATGTTGAGCGCCCGGGGCACGAAGAAATAGGTGTCGACCCGATAGATGTTCTTGCGCCGGGGCGCGAGCTCTATGTCGAGCTTGATCTCGAAGCGGTGCTTGTCATGCAGCGTGATCTTCGAATCAAGCAGCTCGTGGGTCTCGTCGCGCATGGGAGGGCGGCCTTCAGGAACATCCCGGCTGGCACGCGTTGAGATTGTAGCGCAAAGCGCACGCCGCCCACAAGGCACGGGGCCGAGTCACCATCTAGTGAAAGGCTTCTGGCTGAGGTTGGAATTGAAGTAGCGGGGGTCGCCCGAGACTTCCGCGCCCACCCAGGCGGGTTTGGCTATGACTTGGTCCGCGCTCACGAGCTCCACCTCGGCTAGGACGAGGCCCCGGTTGTCACCGGAGAACTCATCCACTTCCCAGTCGATCCCGCCCAGGGATATCCTGCTGCGGGACTTCTCAATCAGCGGCTTTTCGCAGAGGTCGGTCAGCATGCGCTCGGCGTCCGCCGCTGGTATCTCGTATTCATACTCGGCCCGGGTAACGCCGGTCATGACGCCCTTGATGGTCAGGTAGCCCTTGCCACCCATGGCGCGCACCCGCACGGTACGCTCTGGGACGATAGAAAGGTAGCCCTGGCGGCACCGCACCGGCTGGGCCAGCGCGCGCCATCCGTCGCCCCGCACCAGGAATTTACGCTCGATTTCCTTTCCCATTGCCATCCTCCCAGCTCCCGCGCCGGCGCTCAGGTGGCCCGGATGGGCAGCACGACGGTCTGCAGCCCGGCGAACTGCAGGCGCCGCTGGATGGACAAGGCGGTCTCGTTGTGCAGGAAGCGCTGGCTGAACTTCTCCTCCTGGAAGATGAGCTTGCCCGTGAAGAAGATGGCCCGCGGAAAATCGCGGGCGACCCCGCGGCAGAGCTCCTCGAGCGCGGGGACCGTCTCCGTGTCCACAACGCAGCGGCTGGCGGCTTGAAATCCGTGGGCCCGGCACCAGTCCACGTAGCGCTCCAGCTCCGCGGCGGTCCGCGCCTCGAGCCGCTTGATCTCCTCCGAGCCCTTGAACACACCGGAGTCCACCACCCCGACCGATATGAAGACGAAGGTCTTGAAATAGTAGGGGAAGAGGCGCTGGATGGAGAGGATCTGATGCAGGCCGAAGCCCGAGAACCCCCCCACCATGACCACGGCCGTAGGCGCCTTGTGGTCCAAAGGGGGCACGGCGGGCGGATCCGGCGGCATCGGTATATCCAACAAAGAATCGAGCCGCCGCATCTCGTAGCGCACGGCGTTGTAGTGACGCCGGATGAAAAAGCAAATGCCTATAGCCACGCTGGTAATGACCGCTGTGACCCATCCGCCTTCTCGGAACTTCTCGCAGAGGGTCACGATGAGTATGCTCAGGCACATGACCAGGCCAGTACCCTGTATGGCCAGCTGGCTCTTCCAGCGCGTCTGCCGCTTCCGCTCCTGTATCCAGTAGCGGGCCATGCCTAGCTCGGTCAGCGAGAAGGTCAGGAACACGTTGATGGAGTACATGACCACCAGCAGGGAAATGGCGCCTCGCGTATAAAGGAGCACGGCGGCGGCGGCGGCGGCCATAAGCAGGACCCCGTCCTTGGTGACCAGGCGCTCGGAGAGTTGGGAGAAGCGGCGCGGCACCCAGGAGTCCACGGCCATGTTGGCCAGCACGCGCGGCCCGTCGATGAAGCCGGTCTGCGCCGCCACGAACAGGAGCACGGCCTCGGAGACCAAGGTCCCGATGACGATGGTCTGGCCGATCGGGAGCGCGCCGAGCCGCCAGGAGGAGAAAAGCCGCTCCAGCAAGACCGCGTTCATGGTCTTGCCCAGCTCCGGCGCGGCGCCGACCAGAAGGTAGCCCACCAAAACGCCGCCGGCCGTGAAAGCGAGAGAGCCCGCCATCAAAGCCATCGTGGCCTTGCCGGTCTGCACCCGGGGCTCCCGCAGGATGTTGATGCCGTTGGACACGGCCTCGATGCCCGTGTAAGTGCCGCCGCCCATGGAATAGGCGCGCAGCAGGATGAGGCCCACGGCCATGGGGCCCAGCGAACGGACCGCTTCGTGCAGGTCCGAGGCGGCGCCGTGGACGATGACCGGCAGCCCGGTCAGATGGCTGCCCACGGCATAGAGGATGAGGAAGAGATGGGCGCCGACAAAGATCAGGAAGATGGGCGCCAGCAGGGTCACGGATTCCTTCACGCCGCGCATGTTGAGGACCACCAAAAAGAGGAGGATGACCACCTCCGCCCCGAGCTTGTAGGCCGCCCAGTGGTGCGGCAAAAACGACCACAGAGCGTCGCAGCCGCTGGCGATGGAGACCGCGATAGTCAGCACATAGTCGACCAGGAGGGCGCAGCCGGTGACGACCCCGGCCTTCTCGCCCAGGAGCTTGGTGGCCACCAGATAGCCGCCGCCGCCGCCTGGGAAATGTTCGATGAGGTTCGAATAGGCGAGGGCGATCACGCAGATGGTAACCGCGGTCATGACCGCCAGCAGCAGGGCGAGGTGCGAATGCACCCCCAAGGTTCGGAAGGCCTCGTCCGGGCCGTAGCAGGAAGAGGTCAGCCCGTCGGCGCCCAGCCCGATCCAGGCCATGAAAGCGACGAGCGAGACCCGATGGTAGAGCTGCGGGTCGTTGAGGTCGCAGGCCTTGCCGAACACCAAATGGCGTATCCAGCTTAGCATCCGTCTTCTCTCCCGGGGACCAAGAACCGCTATGATACAATACGCGGAACGGGAAAAGAACACCCAGGCAGCGGCTGCCCTGTGCGGACAGGGAATCATCATCCGGAGGGACATCGACCAGATGAGTAGAAGATTCGGCTTGGCTTTAAGCGGCGGCGGCGCGCGCGGCTTCGCCCACATCGGAGTCCTGCGCGCCCTGAACCAACGCCTGCGCCCCGATTTCATCTCCGCCACCAGCATGGGCGCGGTCATCGCGGCGCTCTACGCCGCCCGCCTCGATGTCGATTGGGTCGAGCTGGTCGCGCGCGATTTCGCCAGCCGCGGACTGCGCATCTTCTGGGATTGGAAGCTTCCCAAGGGAGGGCTCTCCAGCGGCCGCCATCTGGAGGGATTCCTGCGCCACCATCTCGGCGACGCAAAATTCAGCGACCTCAAACTCCCCATAGCGGTCACTGCCACGGATATCCACAAAGGGGCGCCGGTCGTCCTGCGCGACGGCGACCTCGTCTCCGCCCTGTGCGCCAGCTTCGCCGTGCCGGGACTGCTGGCCCCCGTGGCGCGACGCGTGGCCGGCGAGGAACTCCTGCTCGTGGACGGCGGAGTCAGTAATCCCCTGCCCGCAGACCTCGCGCGCCAGGCCGGCTGCGAGGTCCTGCTCGCGGTCAGCGCCAACCCCAGCTACTCCCATCCTTCCACCGACCCCCGCCAATTGTCCACCACGGAACTGACGATCCGCTCCTTCTATATCATGCAGAAGTTCATCGCCACCCAACACCTCCAGCCGCAGGACACGCTCATCGAGCTCAATCTCAAGGACTGTCCCTTCCTGGATTTCGGCCGCCTGGATTTCCTCATGGAGCAAGGCCGTCTGCAGACCAGCAAGGCCATCCCCGCCCTGGAAGCGCGGATGCGCGCCGAGCCCGCCCCCCGACCGGATTTCTGGAAGAGGATCAGGGCCTTGCTCAGATTCAGAAAAGGATGACCACCGAATGAACCCAGCAAAACTCCGCACGCCGCTGCGCTGCCTCCTGCTGGCCTCCTGCATGTTCAACCTCTCGGCCCGCATCTCGGCCCAGGATGACAAAGCCGCCATCCTCAAGGACGCCATCCACATCCTCGACTCCGCCGACCAGCTCCGCCGCGACGGCAAATGCACCCAAGCCATAGCGGCTTACCAACGATTCCTCTCGCTCTCGGATGCCAAACTGAAGGGCATCAGCCACGACGCGGTGCCCCAAGACCTCACCCGCGGCCACGAAGCGCTCAACATCCGGTGGGACATCTACAACCGCATCGCCCGCTGCTATGAAGACCTCTCCTTGTTCGATAAGGCCATCGCAAGCTACCGCTTGTCCGAATATCCCCGGGGCAAAGTCGAGATGCTGGCTGAGTGCCGCGACCATGATGCGATCCCCCTGAAGCTGTACCTCCAGGCCAACAAGATCGCCGTTGACACCCTTGAGGACGGACCCGAATTCGCGGACGCGCAGAGGGCCGAGGCCGCGTTCCACAAGTCGATCTCAATCTTAAAAGACCTAGCCGCCAGATATCCCGACGCCAAGATCGTGCCGGACGCCTATTTCCTGATGGCCGACGACTACCACTGGGGAACATGGGAAGACACGGTCGTCCACAAGGAAGGCCTGGAACAATCCATCGCGACCTACCAGGAATTCATAAAGCGTTATCCCGGCAGCAAAGTCGCCGGCGCCGCCCGCGTGATGACAGGGCTCGACTACGACGAACTCGGGCAACCGGATGCCGCTGTCGCGCAGTTCCAGCAGGCGGCCAAGGACTATCCGGCCGAAGACTCATCCGATTGCCGCGACCCCCTGCCTTACCAAAAGCCCCATCGGCCGACCGGAGCCATAGCCCTCTACCTCGCCTTCGATATCCGCGAGCGGCAGAATCAGCCCAAGGAAGCGCTGGCCCGATGCGACGAACTTTTCAAGCTCTATGCCCAGGACTCCCTGCCGGCTCAATGCTATTATCGCCGAGCCCTGGCCGAAGCCAAGGCAGGCCGAGATGCCGAGGCCCTGCGGCTGGCGCGCCTATTGCAGAGCAGCTTCAGCTCCCAGACCCAGCTCTTCGAAGGGACCTGGCGGGAGGGATATGAACTTCCCCTCTCCGCAGCCATCGCGGCGATCGCGGATGTCTGCGCCGACCAGAACGTCAAGGGAAATGTCCAGGGGCTGCTGATGGCCCCTCCCCATTGAACTCCGGCCGCAGAACCGCGGCCCAAATGGTATGATAATGATGGCGCCGCCGCGCAGCGATTCCGGCGACATTAGGGAAAGGAAGACATGAAAGAGAACCAGCCCACCGACACACCCGACGAAAAAGACGATTTTGCGGCGCTCTTCGAGGAGAGCTTCCAGGAGCAGACCCGGTTCACGCCGGGCCAGATGGTCGAGGCGGCCATCGTCAAGATCGATCCCTCCTGGATATTCCTCGACGTAGGCCGCAAGGGCGAAGGCTACCTGGACCGCAAGGAGATGCTCGACGCGGACGGCAACCTCACCGTCCAAGAGGGCGACAATGTGCGCGCCTACTACCTGCCCTCGCAGGGCCACGACCTGCATTTCACGACGAAGATGGGCTCGGGCCCCATGGGCCAGGCCCAGCTGCGCAGCGCCTGCACAAGCGGCATCCCGGTGGAAGGCACGATCATCAAGGAGATGAAAGGCGGCTTCGAGGTCAAGATCAGCGGCGGCATGCGCGCTTTCTGCCCCTACTCGCAGATGGGCCTGCGGCGGGAGGAGAGCCCGGCCGAGCAGGTGGGCAAGTCCTTCACCTTCAAGGTCACCGAATGCGCCGCGCGCAACGTGGTGCTTTCCCGCAGGTCGATCGTGGAGGGCGAGCGGCAGGTCATGGCCCAGGCCCTCAAGGAAACGCTGAAGGAAGGCCAGCGCCTCCAGGCCACCGTCACCTCGATCCAGAAGTTCGGCGCCTTCGCCGACGTGGGCGGGATCGAAGGGCTCATCCCGGTCTCGGAGATCGCCTGGGGCCGGACCGAGAACGTGGGCGACAAGCTCAAGGTCGGCCAGCAGGTCGAGGTCATCGTCAAAAAGATCGACTGGGAGAGCAACCGGATCTCCCTGAGCATCAAGGACGCTTTGCCGGACCCTTGGCAGAATGCCGAGCAGGCCTGGCCCACGGGAACCTACCATCACGGCACCGTCACCCGCCTGGCGCCTTTCGGCGCCTTCGTGGCGGTGGAAGACGGGGTGGAGGGGCTCATCCACATCTCCAGGTTGGGCGCCGGCCGGCGGATCAACCACCCGCGCGACGTGCTCAACGAGGGCCAGCGGGTCGAGGTGAGGGTGGAAGCGGTCGACCGGACCAACAAGAAGCTTTCGCTCTCCTTGGCCGAGATCAGCCGCGCCCAAGAAGAGGAAGAGGCGGACATAAAGGCCTATATGCAGCAGTCATCCTCGGCCTCCCAAGGCCTGGGGACGCTAGGGGAACTCCTGAAGGGTAAGCTGCAAGGCCGGTAGACGAAAGGCGGGCTTTAGGCTTACTTGCCGGGGATTTCTTCCACCTGCAGATCGATCCCTGCAACGCCCCGCCCCCCCTCCACGCGGCAGACCGTCCCGCATCTCGGGCACTCGGCGATGGGCATGTCCGAGTGATGGTCCAATCCATCGTCCGCGGGGCCTTGGTGGCCGCAATCGCACTTGATGACCGCCGGGATGACCTGCAGTTCCAGGGCGGCGCCCTCCAAACAGGTCCCGGCGGCCGACATCGCGAAGATTTGCTTGAAGGACTCCACGCCGTGCAGCTCCAAAGCCCCCACCTTCAGCGAGACGGACTTGACCTTTCCCTTAATGCCCCGGGAATCCAGGTCCTTTTGAATCGATTCGATGACGCTCTGTATTATCGCTTGTTCGTGCACGGCGCGTTAGGGGAGCGGTGTCCCCACTCCTGCGTCAAGACCCGCCGCGCCCTAGCCACCAGTTCCGGCAGGGCCTTTTGCGCCTCGGGGGTCAAGGATTCCCGAAAAACGGTCGGGTTGTCCACTTCCATGGCCAGCACACGGATGTCCTTCGGGAAATGCATCCCCACCCGCTCCGCCAGATGGATCAGCTCGGGCAGGCCGGAAAAATGCGGTGAAGGCGACACGATGTCCTTGAAATCCTCGCGCGCCCAGGTCAGGACCGACCCCGCCGGACACTTGCCCGTGGCGATGGCGTCGAGGATGATGGCTCGGTCGTAACCCTCCAGATGGTCCAGCAGGGCCAGGCCGGCCTCGCCGGTCTCCACCACATCCACGCCCTCGGAGAACTCCGCGCGCAGGCTGCGGGCCGCGTGGAAACCAACGGCGTCGTCGCCCAGGATATCATTGCCCAAGGCCAGGACGACGGTGCCGGCGGCGCGAGCCATGCTAACGGCGGATCTCCCGGATGACGCCGCCCTTGAGGTCCCTCAAGGTCACGATCAACGGCATCTCGCCCGGCAAGGTGTGCGTGGCGCAGCCGAAGCAAGGGTCGTAGGCCCGGAAGGCCATCTCCACCTTGTTGAGCAGGCCCTCCGACACGTTGCCGCCCTTGATGAGGCCCTTGGCCGCCTTGTCCACGCTCATGGCGATGCGCGCCGAGTTGCCCACGGTGGCCACGATCAGGTTCGCCATGCGCATCAGGCCGTTCTCGTCCGTCTCGTAGTGATGGATGAGCGTGCCGCGCGGCGCCTCCACGACCCCGACGCCGGACTTCGGCGTCTTGGTGGGGATGGTGCGGAACTCCTTGGCGGTGATCTCCGGGTCGTTGACCAGCTGGACGATGGTCTCCGCGGCCTGGATCATCTCGACGACGCGCGCGTAGTGGTTGGCCAAGGTGTGGTGCACCGGCCGGCCGCCCAGGATCTTGAAATATTCATCGCGGGCCTTCTGCGCCTCAGGCGTGGCCATGCCCTCCGCGGCGTTGAGGCGCGCCATGGGCGCCACCGCGTAGACTCCGGAGTCCGCGCCTTCCACGAAGCCCTTCCAGCCCACCTTCTTGAGGAACGGGAACTTGATGTAGCTCCAAGGCTCCACGTGCTCATTGATGTGCTCCAGGTATTTCTGGACCGGGAACTTGGCGTACTCCTTGCCCTCGGGCGTCACCACCCGCACGTCGCCATCGTAGAAGTTCACCCGGTTGTCCTTGTCCACCAGGCCCATGTAATAGGTCTTGTGCGTGAAGGCGTCCGAGGTGATGAGTTTGACGTAGGCGTCGTTCTTGAGGACGATGTCCTTGAAGACCTGCAGGGTGAACAGCGCGAACTCCAAGCCTTCCTGCGCGATCTGCCGGAACTGCGGCAGCTGATCCGGCGCGATGCCCTTGGCTACCCCACCGGGCAGGCCCAGCACCGGATGGATGACCTTGCCGCCCGCATAGTTGATGATCTCGCGCAGGCGCCGGCGCGTGGAGATGACCTTCTTGCCCACGTCCAGGCCGACCTTGCCGATGACGCCGATGACATTGCGCAGCTCCTTGGGCGCGTCCGGGCCCACGATGAAGTCCGGGCCGCCCAGGATGTAGACGTGCAGCGCGTGGTCCTCCAGCATGAAGGTGTTGTAGACCAGCTCGCGGATCTTGCGGCCGACCGGGTGGCACTCCACTTGGTAGAGGTCGTCCAAGGCCTTGGCGGCGGCCATGTGGTGCGCCGTGGGGCAGACCCCGCAGATGCGCGAGGTGATCTGGGGCATGTCTTCGGCGGGGCGGCCCCGGCTGAAGACCTCGAAGCCGCGCAGCTCCGGGATCTGCAGGTAGGCCCGGTCCACGTCGCCCTGGTCGTTGAGGAAGATGTCGATCTTGCCGTGGCCTTCCAGCCGGGTGATCGGGTCGATGGTGACCCGGCGGTGGCCCATGTACTGCTGGTTGGCGATCTTCTGGGTCTGGTCGTAGATCTCTTGAACCTTCTTGTCCATGATGCCGCTCCTAGGACGCTAGTTGATTTTCCGGCGCAGGATGCACTTGGAAAGCCCGTAACGATAAAAAGTCCCGATGGGGTCCGGGATGCCGTCGAGGACCTTATCGATATCCGCCGCTTCCTTGGGCGCGATGTTGGAGAAGACCGAGGAGACGAACTTCGCCCCCTGGTCCTTGACCCGCGAAGAGGGCCCGAAGCAGCCGGTGCAGGGCATGTTGCCCGACGGGCAGAGCGCCTCGCAGCCCGAGCGCGTGGCCGGGCCCATGCAGACCAGGCCCTGAGCGAGCAGGCATTTCTCCGGGTCGATCTGGATCTGGTGCGGCCGCTTGAACTCGGTCAGGGACAGGTCGGCGGGCTTGGAGTCCTTGCGCTTGCACTCCTCGCAGAGGGCGATGTCCGGCGAGAGCACCGTGCCCTTGGCCGGCAGCTTGCCGGCGAGGATGGCCTGCACCGCGGCCATGATGATCTTAGGCGTCGGCGGGCAGCCGGGCAGGTAGTAGTCGACATCGATGACCTGGTCCAAAGAGCGGACCATGTTGCGGATCTCCGGCAAGGTCACGGTGCGGCCCTCATCCACAGTCGAGGTCTGGGGCCGGGTCCGGGACGGGTTGTCCACGCCCGGGCAATCTTCGTAGACGAATTTGAGGATATCTTCCTTCTTGAACTGGTTGGCCAGGGCCGGGATGCCGCCCAGGTTCGCGCAGGCGCCAAAGGAGACCACCACCTGAGCCTTGCGCCGCAGCATACGCGCCCATTCCTCCTGCTCGGAGGTGCGCACGGCGCCGTTGATGAAAGCCACCGCGATGGAGCCGTCCGGCCGGGCCTCGACGTCGGTCTTCTTGAAGTCCATGGCCACGGGCCAGAGCACGATGTCCACGGCCTCCACGACCTTAAGGATGTCCTCGGCGAGGTCCACCACGGCTTCCTCGCAGCCGCCGCAGGACGCGCACCAGTAGAAAGCGACCTTGGGTTTATCGGGCATGGACGGCCTCCTTCGCGGGCTGGGCGCTGATCTGATGCTCCAGCTCCTCGATCTCCTTGTCCCACTCGGCGAACTTGCCGGGCAGGTCCAGCGGCCCCAGGGCGCGGACCTTGGCCACCATGTCGTTGACCACGCTCTTGACCTTGTCCCCCTCCGCGCCGGAGATCCACTCCAGGCGGAAGCGGCCGTCCGCGATGCCCATGTCCTTGAGCATGCGCTCCAGCATGCGCATGCGGCGCAGGGTCTTATAGTTGCCCTCGGCGTAATGGCAGTCGCCGGGGTGGCACCCTCCCAGGAGCACCCCGTCGGCACCCTTGGCGAAGGCCTCCATGACGAACTGCGGGTCCACGCGGCCCGAGCACATCACCCGGATGACGCGAACGTTGGGAGCGTATTTGAGGCGCGAGACCCCGGCCAGATCCGCCGCGGTGTAGGTGCACCAGTTGCAGAAAAACGCCACGATCCTGGGCTCGAAGCCGGCGCCTGCGCCCTGTTCCATTGGCTTGCTCATTTCGCCAGTACCCCCTCTATCTCGCTGAAGATCTCCTCGTCCTCGAACAGGTTCTGCCGGATCGAGCCCGAAGGGCAGGCCGCGGCGCAGACGCCGCAGCCCTTGCACAGCACCTCGTTGATGCTCGCCTTCTTCTTGGCCTCGTCGAAGGTGATGGCGCCGTAGGGGCACAGCGGCACGCAGGACTTGCAGCCGCAGCACTCCTCCTCCACCACGTGCGAGGTGTTAGGCTCAAGCTCCACATGGCCCGCGTCGATGAGGACCAGGGCCTCGGCCGCCGCGGCGCCGGCCTGGGCCACGGTGTCCGGGATGTCGCGCGGCGCCTGGCAGGCCCCGGCGATGAAGATGCCGTCCGTGAAGGTGTTGACCGGAGCCAGCTTGGGATGGCGCTCCTGGAAGAAGCCCTCGTTGCCGCAGCCGATGTTGAAGCGGCGGCGGACCTCCTGGGCGTCGGCCTTGGGCTCCAGTCCCGTGGCCAGGACCACCATGTCGACCGGGATGCGGCGCACGAACCCGGCCAAGGTATCCTCCACCCGCAGGACCAGCTTACCCTCCTCCTCCGGGGTCATGGCCCAGTCCGTGACCTCGGAGACGCGGCCCCGGATGAAGTGCACGCCCTCGGAGAGGAGCTTGTCGTAGAACTCCTCGTAGGCCTTGCCTGGCGCGCGCATGTCGATGTAGAAGTTGTAGACCTCGGCGCCGGAGTGCTCCTGGATGAGGTGGGCGAGCTTCAGGGAGTACATGCAGCACACCCGCGAGCACCACTTATTGGTCTTCGCGTCGCGGGAGCCCACGCAGTGGATGATGCCCACGGACTTGGGATGGCGGCCGTCGCGCAAGACCACCTCTCCCGAGGTCGGCCCCGAGGCGTTGACCAGCCGCTCGATCTCCAGGGCGGTGTAGACCCCCGGATAGCGGCCGTAGCCGTAGCGCGGCTCCTTCTTGGCGTCAAAGGCTTGGAAGCCCGTGGCCAGCACGATGGCGCCGACCTGCAGCTCCCGGGTCTCCTCCTTCTGGGTGAAGTCGATGGCGTCGCGGTCGCAGGCCTCCGCGCAGGATTTCTTGCATTTCCCGGTCTTGAGCTGGATGCAGCTCTGCGGGTCGATGAGGACCACCTTGGGGGTGGCCTGCGGGAAGTCGATGTAGACGGGCTTGCGCTTGCCCAGGCCCTGGTTGAACTGGTCCGTGAACTTGGGCTCCTTGAAGACGCAGGCGTCGATGCACTCCATGCAGCCGACGCAGAGGTCTTCCTTGACGTAGCGCGGCTTGCGCTTGACCGTGACCTTGTAGTTGCCCACGTAGCCGTCGACCTTGGCGACCTCGGAGTAGGTCCACAAGGTGATGTTGGGGTGGGACTTGACCGCGGACATCTTAGGCGTGAGGATGCAGGCTGCGCAGTCCAAGGTCGGGAAGGTCTTGTCGAACAGGGCCATGTGGCCGCCGATGGTGGCCTCGCGCTCGACCAAGGTCACCTTCTTGCCCGCGTTGGCCAAGGTCAGGGCCGCGTGGATGCCGGCGATGCCGCCGCCCACGACCAGAACGTTGGGGTCCACCGGGACCTGCTGCTTTTCCAGGGGCTTGTGGAAGCGCACCCGGTACACCGCGGCGCGGGCCAGGCCCTTGGCCTTGGCCGTGGCGGCCTTCTTGTCCTCGTGCACCCAGGAGGCGTGCTCGCGGATGTTGACCATCTGGAAGAGGAAGGAGTTGAGCCCGCCCTTGGCCGCGGCCTTGCGGAAGGTCTCCTCGTGCAGGTTGGGAGAGCAGGCGGCGACCACGAGGCGGTCGAGCTTGTGCTCCTTGATGTCCTGGGCGATCATCTCCTGGCCCGGGTCGGAGCACATGTACTTGTAGTCGCGGGAGACGACCACGCCGGGCAGTCCCGCCACGAACTGGGCGACCTCGGCCACGTCGATGGTGCCCGCGATGTTGCTCCCGCAGTGGCAGACATAGAAGCCAATGCGCGGCAGCCCGATGGGTTGCGGCTTGTTTCCGTTGTTGTCGGCCATGGCCTACCTCCCGGCGAGAACGGCGTCGGCGGAGACGATGCCCCGCTGCATGCCCAGCCCCGCGGCGGGCAAGCCCATGGCCAGGCCGAGGATCTGGGTGAAATACACGACGGGCAGGTCGAGCGCCTCGTACTTGCGGGCGATCTGATCCTGGTAGCCGTCGAGGTTGAACTGGCAGAGCGGGCAGACCGTGACCACGGCTTCGGCCCCGCGCTTCTTGGCCTCCTTGAGGAGGATGTAAGCCAGGCGCAGGCCGGCCTCCGGCACCGTCCCGGTGAGGCTGCCCCCGCAGCAGCGCGTCTTCAAGGGATAAGTCACGCAGTCGGCGCCCGCGGCCTTGATGATCCGGTCCATGGTCACCGGGTCGTCCTGGTCGTCGAAGGTCGCGTAGGGCCGCACGATCTGGCAGCCGTAATAAGGCGCGAACTTATGGCCTTTCAGCGGCGCCTGGATGCGCTGGGCGATCGCGTCGAGGCCGACGTCGTTGATGAGCACGTCCAAAGGATGCCGGACCCGGACTGTGCCCTTGTAGTCGAGGCCGGCGGTCTTCAGGGCGGCGACGACCTTGCGGCGGATGTCGGCGTGGTCCTGCAGGTTCTTCTGGGTCTTGTTCAGGACCAGGTAGCAGGCGCTGCACGGCGCGATGACATCGAGACCCTCGCGCTCCGCGATGGCGAGGTTGCGGCCCGCCAGCGCGTACGACTTGGTCTCGTCTACGGACATGTAGGCGGTCGCGCCGCAGCAGTTCCAGTCCTCGATCTCCTTGAGCTCGACGCCCAGGGCCCGGAATACGGCCAAGAGGGATTCCTCATAGGCCTTGCCCGTGCCCTTAAGGGAACAGCCGGGGAAGTAAAGGTATTTCATTTCGCCACCTCCGCTTTGTTCTCGCCGTCCAGGGCGGCGAGGATCTTGCGCAGCTCCCCGCGGCGGCGGATGGAGTCAGGCATAAACGACATGCGCCCCGTGCGCATGAGGTTGAACCCCAGCCCGGTCATGCTCAAGAACCGGAACCAGTTGGTGCGCAGGAAAAGGTCGATGACCAGAAGGGTCTCGTTGACGCGGCCCCAGGTGAAGATCATGCGGCCGAACTCCTTGGCCAAGACCGGGATGGGGAACCGGCGCGGGTAGACGCCATCCTGGATGGCCCGGCGCTTCAGGGCATACATGATGTCCGTCACCTGGATCTCCTTGGGGCATTCCACCCGGCAGGCGTAGCAGCTGGCGCAGAGCCAGATGGTGAGGGAGCTCAGGACCTCCTTCTTGAAGCCCTCCCGGGCCAGGTTGATGAGGCGCCGCGGGGTATAGTCCATGTACAAGGACAGGGGGCAGGTCGCGCTGCAGACCCCGCACTGGATGCAGTGGCGCAGATTCTCGCCGCCGCTCTGGGCGATGACCCATCGGGCGAAATCCTGGTCGCGTTCCGCTTCGTACTTGATCTTCTGCGCGAGTGGCATGCGTTATCCTCCTGGGGGGACGCCGCTGAAACCTATCCTCATGATATCATTCGCCGTCTCCGGGGCGAAACGATTTCCGCTAATGTGATTATTAGGCCGGCTAATAATTTGATAGCATCATAGCGATGCATCTGGAATCCCTCCGCATCTTCCGAGACCTCATCGAGACCGGCACCTTCTCCAAGGCGGCGGACCTCAACTATCTCACCCAGTCCGCGGTCAGCCAACAGCTCAAGCACCTGGAGCGCTTCGTAGGGCGGCCGCTGCTGGACCGGGCCAGCCGGCGCCTCAAGCTGACGCCCGCGGGCCAGATCTTCTACCGGACGGCCAAGCGCATCGTGGCCACCTACGAGGACATGACCGCGCGCATCCAGTCCGCCGCCCCGGAATCCGCCCGGCGGCTGCGCATCGCGGCCATCTACAGCGTGGGGCCCTACCTCCTGCAGCGTTACCTCAAGGAATTCATCAAACGCCATCCCGAGGTGAAGGTGGAGGTGGACTACCAGAAGGCGAGCCGCATCTGCGACGATCTGCTGCGGGGCCGCTCGGACCTGAGCGTCATGGCCTATCCGGTCAAGCGGCGGGACTTGCAGGTCATCGCCTTGGGCGAGGAGGAAATGGTCCTCATCCTGCCCAAACGGCACCCGCTGGCGCGCCAGGAGCGCCTGGGCCTCGACGACCTCTCCGGCCAGCAGTTCATCGCCTTCGACCGCGGCACTCCGACGCGCAAGGCCCTGGACAAGGTCCTGCGCGGCGCGGGGGTCAAGCCCAAGGTGCTCATGGAGCTCGACAACATCGAGACCATCAAGAACGCGGTCTCCAGCGGCATGGGAGTCTCCATCGTGCCCGTGGCGACGGTGGCGGCCGAGGCGAAGGCGGGAAGCCTTTGCCTGCGGCGCTTCGCGGACCAGAAGCTTTCCCGGCCCCTGGGCATCCTAGTGCGCAAGGTGCGGCGCGAGGACCGGGCGGTGCGGGCCTTCCTCAAGCACCTCGAGACGAACAACTCCTCGAACCGCCCCGCGCTCCAAGCCTGATCCGCGCCCGGCCGAGCTCAGCGGCAGGAGGCCCAGAAATCCCGCATGTCCTTGGGTATCCTGGCGGTGAAACGCGCGGCGCGGCCGGTGCCGGGATGCGCGAACTCGATGCGGTAGGCATGCAGCATCAGCCGCGGCGGCAGCGCCTCCCCCGTCCCGGGGCGGTCGAACTCGAGGTCCCCCATCACCGGATGTCCGAGGAGGTTCAGGTGCACCCGGATCTGGTGCGTGCGCCCCGTCAAAGGCAGCGCCTCCACCAATGCGCCCGACGCGCCCGCCTCGATCACGACAAATCCCGTGGAAGCCTCCTTCCCGTAAGGAGTGGCGACCACCTGCCGATGCCCGGGCTTGCGGCCCACCGGAGCCTCCACGCTGGCGCGGCGCTCCCGCCACTGCCCCCGCACCACGGCCCGATAGGTCTTGGCCACGCGCCTGGACTTGAACTCGCGGATCAGGGCCTCGGAAGCGGCCGGGGTCTTGGCCACGAGGAGCACGCCGCTGGTGAACCGGTCGAGCCGGTGCACGATGCCGCAGCGCGGCGTGCCGGCCGCGACGATGCCCGGGCGCTCGCGCAGAAGGATCCCGGCCAGATTCGGCTCCGGCTCGGAGAGGGCCGCCTCGGGCGCGGCCAGCCAGCTCGTCCCCAAGGGATGCATCAGCAGGCCCGCCGGCTTGTCGAGGACCAGGAGCTCGCCGTCCTCATGCAGGACCCAATCCGCCAGGGCCCCCAGGACCGGCGTCCATTCCGGCCGGGGGAATTCGACCGCCACGGTATCCCCGGCCCGCAGCCGCCGGTCCGCCGCCACGGGCCGGCCCGCCACGAGCACCGCCCCCTGGCCGATGAGCTTCTTAAGATGGCTGCGGCTCAAATGCGGCAGACGGTCGGCCAGGAACTGGTCCAGGCGCTGGCCCGGGTACTCGACGACGAAATCCTCCCTCCCGGAGGTCATCGCGCCCTCGCTCCACGGCTGGCCAGCAGAGCGCCCGCGACCGCCATCCCGGCCAAGGACATCCACTGGGAGACCGAGAACGGCGGCAGGGAGGCTCCCCGGTCGTCAAATCGGAAGAACTCGATGACGAACCGGGCCGCGCCATAAAGGACCAAGTACGAGAAAAAGACGGTTCCCGGCGCCAACTCCTTGCGACGGACGCGCGGCAACAGGGTCGCCAGGAGGATAAACCCTATGGCCGCGTCGGCCGCCGATTCGTAGAGCTGGGTCGGATGCAGGGGGATGCCCCAAAGCTCGCGCGGCGTGACGCTGGCCGGATCGCCTCCCAAGGCGATGCCCCAGGGCAGGTTCGTAGGCCGGCCATAGCAGCAGCCCGCCGCTAGACAGCCCAAGCGGCCTATGGCATGACCGAAAGGCAAGGCCACCGCGCAATGATCGGCGACGTTCAGATAATCGAAGCCCAGCCATGCCCGCGCGACCCAGCCCATGGCCAAGACCCCCAGCACGCCGCCGAAGAATACGAAACCGTAACGGATGTCGCCGATGATGTGCAGCCGACCGTCCAGTATCTCCCGGTAGGAGACCGCCCAATAGAGGAGCTTGCCGCCCGCGATCGCGCCGAAGAAGATGCAATAAATGAAGCGCCAGAACCGGTCCTCGTCAAAACCCATCCATTTGGCCTGCGACTTGAGCCAGAAGATGGCGGTCAGATAGCCGGCCGCCACGGCCACGCCGTAGGTGGGAAGACGCAGAACGCCCAGCGAGATCAATATGGGATGCATGGTTGGCGCCTAGCCCACGCGACGAGGGCGAGTCCGCACGCCAGCAGGAGCAAGCAAAGCCCCTGTCCGGCGCTCAGTCCGACGAGACCCGGCACGGCGTCGCCCCGGTAGAACTCGATGCCAAAGCGCAGGACGCCGTAGGCCGCGAAATAGAGGCCGCTGAGAACCCCATAAGAAAGCCGGCGGTCCTCCAAAAGCGGCAGGACAAAACCACGCAAAGCCAGGAAGAGTCCCAGATTCCCGGCCGCCTCGTAAAGCTGGGTCGGGTGGAGCGGCACGCCGAGCAGGTTCCGGTCGACCATGCTCAGGCGGTCCGTGAAGCGCACGGCCCAAGGGAGGCTGGCGGGCCGGCCGAAGCAGCAGCCGGCCGCGAAGCAGCCCAGGCGGCCGAAGGCATGCCAGAGCGGCGCGACCAGGCAGATATAGTCGAGCAGTCGCAGGAAGGCGACCTTCCGGCTACGGGCCACCAGCCAGACGGCGCCGATGACCCCCGCGAAGGCGCCCAGGACGGAAAAGCCCTTGTTGAGGGTGAAGGCCGCGGCCACCAGCTCCGCGGGATGGAAGGGGACGTATTCGACGATGAAGAGGACGCGGCCGCCGACAAAGCCGCCGAGCAGCAGGGCGTTGATGAGCAGCCAGAAGTCGTCCTGGCGCTGGAGGCCCATCCGCTCGCGCTTGGAGTACCAGAGCCAGCAGGAAAGCGCCCCACCCAGCGCGACGAGCGCCCCGTAAGTGAACACCCCGAACCGACCGAGACGGAAGAGCACAGGATACATGGCTTCAGCCTTGCAGGCGGAGGAACTCTTCCAAGGTCGAAGCGGCTAAGAACGGGTTCATCTTGAGCACTTCGCTCAAGGCCGCGGCCGGCCGGTCCCCGTAGTTATGTCCGGGCCAGACCTTCGTGTCCTTGGGCAAGGCGGCCAGCCGCCGCAGGCTGCGGTGCATGGCGGCCGGTTCGGAGCCCGGCAGGTCGGTGCGGCCGCAGCAATCCAGGAACAAGGTGTCCCCGGTCAGCAGATTCCCATCCGCCAGAAGGCAGATCGAGCCGGGGGTATGGCCTGGCGTGTGCAGGACGAGGACTTCCAGGCCGCCCCAGATGACACGCTCCGCGTCGCGCAGGCGGTGCAGGTCCGGCAGCGCCGCGGCCAGGTCGGCGGCGTCGCCTTCATGCGCGTACACAGGGATGGCTTCCTTCCCCAGGAGCTCCTGCAGGCCGCCGGCATGGTCGAAGTGGCCGTGGGTGAGGACCGCGGCCGAGATGCGGCGGCCGTCCTGACGGGCGGCGGCCGACAGCGCCGCCGCCTCCCAGCCGGGGTCTACGACCGCGCACTCCGCCCCGCGACCCGCGCCGATGAGATAGGCGAAATTCTGCATCGGCCCGACGGCCAGTTGCCTCAGGTAGATATCTCCCATCGTTTGTCCCACTCCATTCTACCTTTTTGCGTCAGGAGTCAGTGCTGGGGCTGGGGCGCATCGAAACGATATTCGATCTCGCCGGCCTTGCCGAAACCGATCTTGCGGGCCTCGCGCTCCAGCGCGGCCGGGCTCTCGCGCATCTCGCGCAAGCGCGCGGCGGTCGCCGCGTTCTCGGCCTCCAGGGCCGCCATCTCGCGGGAGAGGCAGCGCAACTCCAGCCAGTTAGCCACCAGTCCGCGGAAGCCCTGGTTGCCGAAGAAGGCGGCGGCCAAGCCGGCCGTCAGCAAGAGGCGCAGCCAGTTGCGGCGCAGCCAGGCTTCCAGGGCGATGTGCGTAAGTCTAGTTCGCGGCCCCGGCCGCGGTCTTGAAGCTGGCCGCCCCCGCGTAGCGCGCCTTGCCGGCCAGAGCCCGCTCGATGCGCAGGAGCTGGTTGTACTTGCACAGGCGCTCCGAGCGGCAGGGCGCCCCGGTCTTGATGGCCCCGGCGTTCGTCGCCACGGCGAAGTCCGCGATGAACGCGTCCTCGGTCTCGCCGGAGCGGTGGGAGATGACGGTGGAATAGCCGGCATCGTGCGCGGTCCGGATGGCCTCGACGGTCTCGGTGACGGTGCCGATCTGGTTGAGCTTGATGAGGATGGCGTTAGCCGTCTTCTCGCTGATGCCACGCTTGAGCCGCTCCGGATTGGTGACGAAGATGTCGTCGCCGATGATGCGCACCTCGGCGCCCATCTTCTCGGTCATCGCCTTCCAGCCGGCCCAGTCGTTTTCGGCCAGCGGGTCCTCGTAGGAGATAATGCCGTACTTCTTGCGCCAGGCGCCGTAGACGTCCGCCATCTGCGCCGCGCTGCGGCTCTGCTTCTCAAACTTATAGACTCCGTCCGCATAGAATTCGCTGGCCGCGGAATCGAGGCCGAGCCGGACCTGGCCCTGGTAGCCGGCCTTGGCGATGGCGTCCGTCAGCACATCCAGGGCGCTCGCGTGGTCTTTGAGCTGGGGCGCGAATCCCCCCTCGTCGCCCACGGCCACGGTCATCTTCATCGCGGCCAGGGACTTCTTGAGGACTTGGTATATCTCAGCGCCGGCGCGCAGGCCCTCATGGAAAGACGCCGTCCCGACGGGGACGAGCATGAACTCCTGCACGTCCAAGCCGCTGTCGGCGTGCTTGCCGCCGTTGATGACATTGAGCATGGGCGTGGGCAGCAGCCAGTCCTTCTCCGGCAGCCCGTAAGCCTTGCGCAGATAGACGTAGAGAGGCAGCTTGGCCGATGCCGCGGCCGTCCGGCAGACGGCCATGGACAAAGAAAGGATCGCGTTGGCTCCGTACCTGCCCTTGTTGGGAGTGCCGTCCGCCGCGATCATGGCCCGGTCCAGGGCCTGCTGTTCGCGCGGGTCCTTTCCTTTAAGTATCTCTTGCAGAGGGCCAGCCACGTGGGAGACGGCTTTCAAGACGCCCTTGCCGTTGAAGCGGGCCTTGTCCCCGTCCCGCAGTTCCACGGCCTCGTGCTCGCCGGTGGAGGCCCCACTTGGGACCGCCGCGCAAGCAACCGTCCCGTCGTCGAGGCGGACCTCGGCCTCCACCGTGGGGAAGCCGCGGGAATCGAGGATCTCCAAGGCACGCACGGATTCTATCTTAGCCATCAAATCCTCCCTTGCAGCAGTTTCTTCCCCGCGTCCACGAGCGCCGCGAGTTTCTGCGGCTCGTGCGCCTCGGCGTAGAGGCGGAAGACGGGCGCCGTGCCCGAGGAGCGCAGTCCCAGCCAGCTCCCGTCGCGCAGGATGAACTTGAAGCCGTCGGATTGGTCGATGCGCCACACCGAAGCCCCCGCGAGCTCCAGGGGCGGCCGCACGCGCAGGCGGTCCTCGAGCTCCTGGATCTCCCGCGGCCGGGCCATGGCGAAATCCTGGCGGAGATTATGGAAAGCCCCGACGCGCTTGAACAGCCGGTCGCGCACCGCCGCCAAAGGCTTGCGCTCGCAGGCCGCCAATTCGAGCATGAGCAGGCAGGCGAGTGTGCCGTCCTTGTCCGGGACGTGCCCGCGGATGGAGAGCCCGCCGGACTCCTCGCCTCCCAACAAGAACTGGCCGGTACGCAGCAGGTCGCCGATGAACTTGAAGCCGACCGGGGTCTCGCGGATGTCGAGGCCGTGGGACTTGGCGACGGCGTCGACGAAATGCGAGGTCATCACGCTGCGCGCCACCTTGCCTTTCATGCCGCGGTTGGCCACCAAGTGCTCCAGAGCCAGGGCCAAGACCTCGTTGGGCGCCATCCAACGCCCCCCCGCGTCCAGGATGCCGAACCGGTCCCCGTCCCCGTCGCAGGCCAGCCCCAGGCTCAATTTCTTCTTGACCATCGTCTGGGCGAGCTCGGCCAAGGACTCCGGCGAGGGCTCCGGCGCGCGCCCGCCGAAAAGGACGTCGCGGCCCTCGTGCAGTCCCACGACCTCGACCCCCAAGCTCTCCAGGAACGGGCGGAGATAGTTGCGCGCGGAGCCGAACATGGCGTCCACCCCGACCCGCAGTTTCGCCTTGCGGATGGCCTTGACGTCGAGGAGAGAGGCCAGCTGCTTGAAATAGATCGGCCGGAGGTCCGCGGTCTCGATCCACGACTCGCGCAAGGACCGGTCCAGGGACATGGTCTTGATAACGTGGGAGCCCAGCAGCTCGATGCGCCGCTCGATGTCCTCGGTGACGGCCGGAGTGGCCGCGCCGCCCCAATAAGGCATCCATTTGATGCCGTTGTAATGGCTGTGGCTCTGCGAGGCCGTGATCATGAGGCCGCCGACGGCCTTGCGGGCCAAGACGGCGGCCGCCACCGCCGGCGTGGGCAGGTCCGCGGCGGAGAGGATGGTCTTGATGCCGTCCAAGGCCAGGACCCCGGCCACTTCGTGCGCGAAGTCCTCGGAGAGGAAACGGGTGTCGTAACCCACCACGACCACGGGGACAGGGCTACGCTTGCCCTCGCCCACCCAAGCCCGATAGTCCGCGGAAGCGGCACCGAATTCAGGGTTCTCCTTGACGCAGGCCGAGATGGTGTGCGCCACCTTCCTGACGTTCGCAAAGGTGAACTCGTCGCAGAACTGCCCTCTCCACCCGCCTGTGCCAAACCTTATCATTGGGCCGTGATGGTAGCATAAGAAAACGCGCGACGCAACGCCCGGCGGGGGGCCTAAAATGCCCGCGCGGCGTCCTATTTTTCCTGGGCTTTGGGCCTGGCGTCGGCCGCGGCCCCGTCACCCCAAGAGGCCCGCGGCATTTTTGCTAGAATAGCGCCTCCCACATGAAGAACCTAGCGCTCGCCCTGATGCCGGAACCCTTCCTGGACGCCTACCGCCGCTGCCTCACTCATGTCCCGGGCGTGGCCGCGGCCCTGCTGCTCCTGCTGGCGGGCATGTTCACGGCCCGCGCCCTGCGCACCGTCGCCGACCGCCTGCTCTCACGCGCCCGGCTCGACGAGCACTTGAGCCGAATCGGAATCAACGAGATACTGGCCCGCCTGGGACTGGGCAAGTCCCCCGTCTACATCTTCACCTTCCTCATCTACTGGTTCGTCTTGTTCGTCTTCTTCGTCTCGGCGGCCAATGCCGTCAATCTCAACGTGGTCTCCGAACTTCTGGAACGATTCGCCCTGTTCCTGCCCATCCTCATCGGCGCCCTGCTGATCCTCTTCGCCGGGCTGCTCTTCGCGCGCTTCCTCCACGAGATCGTGCTCAACGCGGCCTCGGCCAACCACGTGCGCGGGGGCACCATCCTCGCCCACGCCGCCTACATCTTCGTGGTGGTGGTCTCCGCCATGACCGCCATGGAGCAGTTGGGCATGAAGCTCAACTTCATCTCCGCGGCCATGCAGATCATCCTGGGCTCGGCAGGCCTGGCCGCGGCCATCGCCTTCGGGCTGGGCGGCCGGGACGTGGCGGCGGAGATCCTGCGCGACCTGATGGACCGGAAGGGCTAGAGCGGCGCGCCGCTCGCTATTCCAGGTAGTCCCGCAGAGATCGGCTGCGCGAGGGATGGCGCAGCTTCCGGATGGCCTTGGCCTCGATCTGCCGGACACGCTCGCGCGTCACCCGGAAGATGCGGCCCACCTCCTCGAGGGTCCGGGGGTAGCCGGAGTCGATCCCGAAACGCAGCTTGATGATCTTGGCTTCCCGGTCGGTCAAGGTCGAGAGCACCTTCTCGACCTCCCCGCGGCGCAGGAAGGTGGTGGCGGAATTCGACGGAGCCGCCCCGGCGCGGTCCTCGATAAAATCCTCGAGATACGAATCATCGTCCTCGCCGATGGGCGTGGACAAGGACACCGGCTCCTGCATGATCTTCAGGACGTTCTTGACCTTGTCCATGGAGATGTGCAGGCTGCGCGTGTATTCCTCGAGGTTCGGGTCGCGGCCGAACTCCTGGCGGTAGCGCCGGGTCACCTTGGTGAGCTTGGAGATCAGCTCCTTCATGTGCACCGGGATGCGGATGGTGCGGGCCTGGTCCGCGATGGCCCTGTTGATGGACTGCCGGATCCACCAAGTGGCGTAGGTGGAGAATTTAAAGCCCCGCTTGTATTCGAACTTCTCCACGGCCTTCATGAGCCCCAGGCCCCCCTCTTGAATAAGGTCGGAGAGCTCCAGGTTCGAGTTGACGTGCTTCTTGGCGATGGAGACCACCAGGCGCAGGTTGGCCTTGATGAGCTTGAGCTTGTCGGCCAGGATGGTGTCTTCCAGGGACACGATCTTGTCGTCGAGCTCCAGGAACTTCTCGATGGGGATGGGCAGGGTGTGCTGGGTGCGCTCCAGGCGGTCGGTCACGGCCTGCATGTTCTCCAGGGCGGCCTCGACGGCGGTCGGGGAGTAGCCGGTCTTGGCCCGGAAGGCCTCGGCCTTGAGCTTGCCCTTCTTGACCTGGCCGTAATAACTGCGCAGGGCGACGAAACTCATACCGAAGCGATGGCGGTAGCGCTCCAGCTCGTCTTGGCACTCGTGGATCTTGGCGGCCAGGTTCTTGATCTTGTTGGTGAGGCGCTTGATCTTGTCCTGGTTGAGGTTGAGGCTCACGATCTTCGCGATGACCATCTTGTTCTGCGCCTCGACCGCCTTGGTCAGCTTGATGCGGGCCAGGGGGGTGAGCTTGGGATTCTTGAGCTTCTCGCGCAGCCGGTCCATCACGACCTCGGATTTCGCGATGAAGTCCGCCACCGTCTTCATGCGCCGCCGCATGCCCGAGAGCTCGGAGGCGGTCTTGCGGCCCCGGGGCATGAGCTCCTTGGGCGTCATCTCCTGGGCTTCGATGAGGGTTTCCCAGGAGCGGATCTCGCGCTGGGTGACGGGAGACTCCAGGACCAACAGCCTCAGTTCCCGCTCCCGCTCCCGGACGTTGCGGGCCAAGGTCACTTCCTCCTCGCGATTGAGCAGGGGGACCCGCCCCATCTCGGAGAGGTACATGCGGATCGAGTTGGAGATGTCCGAGCCCGCGCTCCATTCCTCGGCGAAGCGCTCCTTCTCGACGACCGGGGCCACCGCCGACTTCTTGCGGTCCACGATCTCGATTCCGAGGTCCTCGAGCGTGCTCATGAGCTCGTCGACCTCCTCCGACTTGACGCTGGACATGGAGAGCGTGCGGCTGATCTCCTCCAGAGTGAGGTAACCGTGCTCCTTGCCCAGCTCGATGAGGTTCCTCATCGCCTGACTCGCATGCAATGCCATATTCTTTTCCCCTAGTTCACTTTCTCGGCGACCCCTTCAATGCCGTCGCCAGCTTCAGATATTCTTCCAGCTCGGCCCGGCCCAACCGGCCGTCGCGGGTCATGATCCCGCGCAACTCTTCATAGCGGGTGCGGGCCCGGCGGCGGGAGAGGACCTCCTCCAGCCGCGCCGCGGCTTCGCTGCCGTCAAGCTCGTCGGCCTTGAGCAGCATGCTCTGGACCAAGGAGTTATCCTCCGGGGCCAGACCCTCGCGCAGGCGCGTCGGCCAATCCGCCGGCCATGGCGACGGCAGCCCGGCCAGCGCGCGCCAGATCCGCAGCGACGTGCCGGAGCCCAGGTCGGCCTCGCGCAGGGTCCCGAACAGACCGGGCTGCATGAAGACGTAGATGAACAGGTCCTCTTCCCCTCCGGCCAGCGCCGCCGGCTCCGCGCGCGAGGCCGCCGCAGGCCGCGGCCGAACCTCGGCGTGCTTGGACAGCTGCCGGCGCAAGGAGGCCTCGTCCACGTCGAGCCTCTGGGACAGACGCCGCAGCCACTCGTCCTTGATGATTTCGTCCGGGCACCGGGCGATGGTGGCCAGGACCTCCTTGGCCACGGCGGACTTGTCCGCGGGACCCAGCGCCCCGGGGCGGCGCTTGAGCGCCAGCTCGGTCTGGAACTCGGCCAGGTCCACCGCCGCGGCCAGGCATTTCTGGAAGGCCGCCAGGCCGTGAGCCTGCAGGAACTCGTCCGGATCCTTGCCCTGGGGCACGGTGGCGATGCGCACCTCCAGCCCCGCCGAAAGGAGCAGTTCCGCGCTGCGCAAGGCCGCGTTCTCGCCGGCGCGGTCGGCGTCGAAGACCAGCGCCGCCTCGGAGGCGTAGCGCTTGACCAGAGCGACCTGGTCGAGGGTCAAGGCCGTGCCCAGCGGCGCGCAGGCGGTCGGCAGGCCGTGCTGGTGCGCGGCCATCACGTCCATGTAGCCTTCCATGAGGACCACGCGCCTCTCCTTGCGCACCGCCGGCAGGCCGGAGAAGAGGCCGTAGAGGACCCGCCCCTTGGAGAAGACGGGGGACTCCGGCGAATTGAGATACTTGGGCATGGCCTCGCCCAGGGCCCGCGCGCCGAAGCCGACCACGGCCCCCTTGGCGTCCTGGATGGGGTACAGGATGCGGTCGAAGAAATAGTCCCGCAGGCCGCGCTCGGTCTTGCGGGCCAAGCCGGCCCGGACCACGAGTTCCTCGGAGAATCCCTTGCGCAGGGCCCGGACCGCCACGTCGCCATCCTTGAGGGCGTAGCCCAGACGGAAGGCCGCGATCGTCTCGGGGGAGACTTGGCGCGCGGCCAAGTACTTGCGTGCGGGCGCGGCCGCGGCCGACTTGAGCAAGGTCTGGTGGTAGAAGGCGGCCGCCAGCTCCAGGAGCTCCCGGATCTTCAAACGCTCCTGCTCGGCCGGCCCCAGGGCCTCCTCGGTCTTGACGATCTTCACCCCGGCGCGCTCGGCCAGCTTCTCGGCGGCCTCGGTGAAGCTCAGGGATTCCATCTTCCGCAGGAAGGCGAACACGTCGCCGCCCGCGCCGCAGCCGAAGCAGTGGAAGGTCTGGCGATCCGGGGTGACGATGAACGACGGCGTGCGCTCCTGATGGAACGGGCAGCGGGCCTTATAGCTGCGCCCCGCGCGCTGAAGCTGCGGGACGAACTCCTTGACCAGGTCCACGATGCCCACGCGCGCGCGAATGGCTTCCAAGACGTCATCTGAGATTAATGCCATGGATTAAAAGGGCCCGGGCCGGCCCAAGGCCGGCTCCGGGGAGTTCCTGCGGACACAACGGCGGTCAGGCAGGGGTGCGTCGTCGTCTGGCCCGGCGCATCTTGCGGCGTGCTTCCGCGGCTTTGAGCTTGCGCTTCACGGCCGGAGATGTGTAGTGCTCACGGCGCTTGATCTCCCTAAGGATGCCGTTGCGCTCGCACTCCCGCTTGAAGCGCCGAAGCGCGTCTTCGACGTTCTCGCCCTCACGTAATTTGACAAAAACCATTTAGTGTACTCACCACCTTCTTTTTCGAGATGCTCATCCCGGCGGCCACTGCATGCAGCGGCCGCCCAACAGATGATAGTGCAAATGGTCCACGGACTGCCCGGCGTCCCGGCCGTTATTGGTCACCAGGCGGTAGCCCGAAGCCACGCCGGCTTTGCCGGCCACGGCTGCGGCCACTTGTTGGATATGCCCGAGCAGGGCCGTGTCGTCCGCGCCGCAGGCGCTCAAGCCCGCGACGTGCTTCTTAGGCACGATGAGCAGGTGCGTGGGCGCCTGGGGGTTGACATCCTTAAAAACAACGGTCAAATCGTCCTCGTATATGATTTCAGAGGGAACCTGTCGAGCGATGATTTTGCAAAAAATACAGTCAATCATTTAGCCGTGCGTCGCAAATTATAGCGGTATTTGAAGCGTCCCGCAAGTTTACCTCCCAGAGCCCGGGGGGCAACGGCCGTTCCAGGCAGACCTCCAGGAAGTCCTCGGTGAGGCCTCGAAGACCACCACGCAGGGGCGCAACGACACGGAGCTGGCCTGCGGCCCTTTTCCGGTGGGCGAGCCGGAGTTCGCGGTCCAGCGTCCGCCAAGACTCCAGCCGCTCACGCGCCAAGGCAGGCGCCACAGGGCCGGGCATGCTTGCGGCGGGGGCTCCCGGCCGGGGCGAGAATCGGAATACATGCAGTCCGCAAAGGCCCAGGCTCCGGACGAAGGCCAGGCTCTCGCGGAACTCGGCCTCGGTCTCGCCGGGGAAGCCGGTGATGATGTCCGTGAAAAGCGCCAGGTCCGGGACGCGCCGGCGCAAGGCCTCGGCGCGACGGGCGAATTGGGCCGCGCGGTAGGGGCGGTTCATGCGGCGCAGGGTCGCGTCGCTGCCGGACTGAAGAGGCAGGTGCAGATGCGGGCAGACCTTGCCCCCTGAATCGGCAATCAGGGTGGCCAGCCAGTCGTCTGCCTCGATTATCTCCAAGGAGGAGAGCCGCAGGCGGAAGTTGCCGGGCAGGAGCAGGAGCCTTTCCAGCAAGCCGTTGAGCCTGACCGCGCCGTGGCGATATCGTCCCAGCCTGATGCCGCAGAGGACGATCTCGAAAACGCCCGCGTCAGCAAGGCTGCGGACTCGCGCCTCAGCCGCCTCCGGAGCGAGGCTGCGCAGGCGCGGGCCGACCTGGGGGACCACGCAGTAGGAACAATAGTTTTCACAG
>Ga0118677_10003795_pt1 | contig 28212 bp, 27 predicted proteins | sample AliMusrvi5mmetaG_FD_86154 | JGI IMG/M metagenome (GOLD analysis project Ga0118677, IMG submission 86154) | reverse complement strand
CACTTATTTAAACTGATGCCTTTGCGTTTGGCTTCCTTAAGAACTGCTGCATGAATAATGGGTTCTACTCGAAGTATGAGGCGGCCAGAAGCTGGTTTTTCAGGGGATTGCTTTAAGCTTGCGCAATCCTTGATGTAAGCGTCAATCGATTGATGAAATACCTTTTCAAATTTAGAAACGGATTCCGCATGAAAGGTAATGATGTCGGCAATCCCCATGACTCTGCCCACAATAATTTTATCGTCAGGATCAAATTCTAGACTTGTGGTGTAGCCTTTATATTCCATAGTGCTCATCGTTTTATCTCCAATTTCATTAAAAACTCCCTTACCGCTTTAATTCTGTATTTCAGGGAATCGCGGCTGGAGTGAGGGCGGTGAATATTGAGACTTAAGCCGTTTCTCTCGATGGTGATGGCTGATCCACCGGATCCAATGACCCGGCAATCCAAAGCAACCAGCAATGCCTCAACCTTATCCCATGCTATAGAGCCATTAATCGGGTCTGCAAAAACTGCAAACAACACTTTTTTATACCTGCTATTCATCGAATTTATGATATCACTATTTTAATAATTGCAATCATATTTTTTTGTATGGTGGACCCACCATTATCAATATAAAATAGCTTGATCACATCACCACCTGCGCATTCTCCACATATCGCATTATCGTATCCGTCTTAGTCCATCTTCCCCGACTCATCAGCATGGGCATGCTTGCTCCTGAATTGAGTAAGTCTTGAGCTGAGCCCACCCGCATCGAGTGCCCACTAATGTGCTCCACCATATCTGCGCCTAACCCCGCTTCTGCTGCCAAGTGTTTATAGATCCGGTTGATATGTCCCCCCGAGATGCCCCTAGGCAAAATCCCACCATACTTCGTCATTCTACGAATCAAAAATCCATCCTCTATTCCTGAAGCATCAATCCAATCTTCAATCGCTTGCTGGGTTCTCTCGGACAGATGCAACCATTTCCCCATAGCATTGGGATCGGTCTTACTTTTACGCAGTCGAATCTGTAATCCCTTATCGGTACCCAGTTTGCTAATATCTTCGATGCGAAGTGAGACCAATTCACTGCGACGACACAAGCTGTCATAAGCGAGGAGCAAAAGCATTCGATCACGAATCCCTCGCAGCGAATAATCTGTCACCCCAATAAGCTTTTCTAAAATCGGCTGAGTTACTCCCAGGGCTTGCTTGCTAGCACGTCCCAGTTTGCGGTACATCCTGCGTACCTCAAGCACTACATCTGGATCTTTCGAAGGATCTTCGAATCGATTAAGACGGTGAATCGCTGCAATGGCCACAATAGCAATCCGAATACTCGCAGACTTAAGATGCCCGTTAGAGAGGTGGGCAATGAACTTGGTAACGGTTTCTTGCTGACAAGGCAACGGTGATGTACCTTGCTCTTCGCAGTAACGAATGAAGACTGCAAAGTTGGCACGATAGGCTCTGATGGTGGAGGGGGAGTAAGCTCCTTCGATTTTCAGCACAGTCGCTTTAAGAAGCCGCCTTGCTTGCTCGTATAGATTCAATATCACTTCGCATGGCTGGACAACACTTGATGGCTCTAAATCTTGGATAGAGGGTAATTCTCCTAGACTTTTAGCCCCGGATTGTGCAAAATCTTGATTATTAAGCATTTTTTATCACCTTGATAAGAGATATTTTGATATTTATAGCATTTATTACTAATTATATAGTAAAAATTACTTGATTACAAGCGACCAAATTCGTGCTGCCAGAGCCATGCTTAGATGGAGTGGTAAAGAATTGGCTGAAAAAACAGGCTTAGGTTTTTCAACCTTGATGCGTTTGGAGTCGCTAGAAGGCGTGCCTGGAACGCATGCTAAAACTTTAGAAGCCATTGAAAAAGCCTTCGAAAAGGCTGGTATCGAATTTATCGGCAGCCCGGATGATGGACCTGGCGTGCGACTGCGTAAAGTCAAAAGGTAATGGCTAAATCCGCAATGACTAAGTCGGGCAAGGGCGGAGGCCCTCAGACGGAGGAGGGCAAAAAAGTCACCTCTCGCAATGCCCTCAAAACCGGCGCATATTCCAACACCTTAATTCTTCCGGGAGAAGACGAGTCAGACTTTCACCAAATCGAAGAGCAGTTTGTGCGCGACTTTGATCCTAGAGACATGGCCGAGATTACGATGGTGCGAGACCTGGCAGTATTAGCTTGGAAAAAGATTCGCTTAGAAAATGTCGAGCTGCGGGTCACCTTACATCGCCTCAATCAACCCCCTGATTATCTCGAGAAACGAGAGACTAGATACCTTTCAATGGATCTGGTGGAGTCTCACCTTGAGGAGCTGAGCACTTACACGCCTAGCTATCGCAAGAGCTTGGAGTTGGTCTTAGCCCACCTCAAAAAATTGCAGTCCAAAGAGGTGGCGGCCAAGGACCTTGTGGAGCTAGAGTCCCAGTTTCCCGTGCTGTTTAAAATTCTCGTTGAGCAAGTTGATGCTCTTGAGATTATGAATGCCACCGCAGAAAAAGTCGCCCACTATCGCTTTGTCGATGATGAGGGTGACGAGCAGTCCTTTGTGGCCTACTTTTTAGTCGAGGCGACTAGGCAGGTCGAAGAAACTGTGTGGCTGATTGATCACCGCACTCAGATTGAGGCCGAACTGCAAGCGATGCGCGATAAGCGCCTGATGGTCCTGATGGAAAACCCCTTATCGAGTCGCGCTTTTGATGATCTTCGGCGCAATTTTTATCGCACCCTTGGGGAGCTGCGCAAGCACCAGGTCTGGCGTCGAAAACTGCAGGGGATTGATGCGGCCGTTGCAGCCCAGACGGTTGACGAGGGCGACCCAGAGTAGGGTGTCGCTCGCCTAGCTACGGATCGGTTCTTGGTGTCAACGCTGCACTCAATTTCACTGCTGACGAATGCGCCGGTGTGAATCTTCATAAGTCTATCTAAATATAAATGATTCTCATTCGTATTTAAAAACCCCGATTTACAAAACAGACTCATTCTCATTTACCCCAACAGGGCCTCTGGAAACTCTGGAAATGAGGGGTGAGTGAGGGCAGGGAATCTAAAGGAGCGCTACAGGGGGTTAGCGGGTGTTCATGGGCTTATGAGCGGCATATAGTCAGTCATTAACCTATTGATATTGCTATCTATTTATATCTAAATTATAATAACCAGATGGACATCAAAAATCGCATTCTGCAATCCCTTCGTCCCCGCAGAGATGGCATCTTATTGCGCTCAGATGTCCGTACTTTTGGGAGCCCAAGCCAGGTCTCCTTTGCATTGAATCATCTGATTGAGCAAGGGTTAGTCGAGCGCCTTGATCGCGGTATTTATGCTAAGCCCAGTAAGGTGATGCAAATGGGTAAGCAGGCCTTACTAGATCAGGCCTTGATGAGAATCCAGTCCGCTGCCCAGCTCAGTCGTCCTCAGCAAGCACGCACCAGTCCAACTGCTCAGTACGTTCGTAAGTTAGCGAGAGCCCAAGGGATTGCTTTTATGCCCACATTCGCTGATCGGTGGGCGAGTACTGTTACTAAGCTATCTGATGATGAAGTCAAGAGCGATGCTACTGACGATTTATTGGTTGCCCTAACGCGGTCTGGAAAATTGTCGCCGAGCAATATGCTCAAGTTAGTCTTCGCGCATCATCGGGAGCTCAAACGTGTTTGATCCTTTTGGCGATTATGCTGATGCTGGCTATTTACAAAATTTTTTTGCAGAGAAAGATCTGGAGATCGTCAAGGTGGCCGAGCATGAAATATTTCGTGCTCAACTTCCTCGAGCCTTGGATTTTTTAGCTCAACGTGATCGCATTGAATACGCCGATTTCCTCGAGGTGCATCGCATCCTTTTCTCAGACTTATATCCTTGGGCAGGCCAAGACCGTGCCCAAGTATTGCCTGACAGGGCAATCACTAAAGGGTCGAGCAGAACGGTATTTTTTTGTCACCCAGAGCAATGCCAACTTGCTGTTCAAGAGGGCTTAGCTCTTGCCCAAGATCGCAAGAAAATGACTACCCAGCCTGGTTTTGTCATGGGCATGTTTGCCTTTGGCCATCCGTTTTTAGATGGCAACGGCCGCACCATGCTGCTAGTTCACTCTGAGTTATGTTTTCGTGCAGGCATGTCCATAGACTGGATGCGTACTAATAAAGATTCCTATTTAGAAGCTTTGACTACAGAAATTGAAGATCCTCATTCAGGTCACTTGGATGCCTATCTACGCCCATTCATCGCCGCAAAAATACCACGCGATCTTTGGTTGCAATCGGTGTCAACCTTATCGGGACTTGACGGTGTCAATGCAGAATCGGATTCTTTGGCGCAATATGCTGACCCTGAAGTAGCCCAGAGCTACCAAGACTTTGAGCGTCGTCGTGGATATCATCTTTCAAAATCGAAGGGTACACCTAACTGAGTGGCAATTTACCAGTGAAGATTGTTTAGTAAATGTCTTATTGCTTACGGTGAGGTACTAGCATGCTTGAAGTACTAAGGGGTACTATCAGTCGTTATCAAGTCTAATTTATTATATAAATATATAACTTGGGTAAAAATATGTTATATTATTGTATAACTTATGGGATGAGAAAATGCAGACAAATTTAAGAAAAGTAGGTGGGTCGGTGATGATGGCTTTATCTCCAGCATTTTTAGAGGAGCTCAAGATTACCTCAGGATCAATCGTTGATGTCGCATTGCTTGAAGGGCAATTAGTAGTCAAACCTATGCCTAAGCCTAAATATACCTTGGATGATTTATTGGCACAGTGTGATGCGAAAGCCAAAATGTCCAAAGAGGATAAGCAATGGCTTGAGCTTGCCCCGGTTGGCAATGAGATCTTGTAATGAATCGAGGCGATATTTATTTAGTTTCATTAGACCCTACATCTGGGCATGAACAAAAAGGGACGCGCCCAGTACTCGTTGTTTCGCCAGGGCCCTTTAATAAATTAACGAAGACACCAATAGTGGTGCCGATTACAACCGGCGGTAATTTTGCCAGGGTAGCTGGATTTACAGTCGACTTAGTGGGCACTAAAACAGTAGGCGTAGCACGCTGTGATCAACCAAGGGTATTAGATTTGGTCGCACGAAAAGCAAAAAAGTTAGAGAGTGTTTCGGTTGAGGTGATGAATGATGTTTTGGCTAAATTAGCCACATTGATTTCATAGCAAAGCTGTTCGGGAGCTGACGGAGTGATTACTCTGTTATGGAAAATTCAAATCTGTATCCAATTGACCTGCTTCGGCAGGTTTTTTGTTGCCTGCGAATGGCAGCTGTGGGTCGGGTAGAGACTGTCATGTGCCTCAAAAAAACCGTTTTGCCTGAGCTTGAACTTACTCAAGTAGCTTTTGCGCATCATTCATTTCCAATCTTTCAGACCAATCTTATGTGGTCTGTCTATCAGCGCCTTCACTAAAACACCTCTGCTGACATTACGCTCATCTTTTCAAAATAAAGATAGGAGAGTTATCATGTTTAGCATTGAATACACTCACAAAAGAGCAAAACTATTTCGGATTGAGCTCAGCTTTCTGATGATCACGATCATTACCGGTGCTGTATTGATAGCAATTTTTTTCTTTTCAGTGCTAAGTACCCTCAGAATCCTGAGCTAACTCTGCAGTAATTACACCTCTAGTTCCGGGTAGATAAAGATTCCCTAAGAAAACAAGCCTAAAGAGCGGCCAGTAGAAAAATCGGGTAGAGCTTGTTGGGTATCCAAATGACTTGCTCGTAGAGTCTCAAAGAGGACTTGGCGATAGTCTGTTGTGACTTGTAAATCTAAGCCTTGATCCATTTCTTTGGAAGACAGGCCAGGCCATTTACCAAAGAGATTGCCACCTTGTACACGATCACCTAATGCAAACCAACAGGCACCATGACCGTGGTCCGTGCCGTTGCTTTTATTGGAGCGCACGCGCCGCCCGAACTCCGTCATCACAATGATCGAGACGCTTTGATTGCCTGCTGACATGTCTTCGTAAAAAGCGCTGAGGCCTTTTGAGAGTTGTCTTACGATGTTGGCAAAATGACCAGACTGGTTTTCATGGTTATCCCAGCCACCAAAGTCCACATTGGCTACTTGCAGTCCCACATTCATTTTGGCCAGGCGTGCAATCGAAGAAAAAGAGCGAGCTAATTCTCCAGCGCCGTCATAGTTGGCACTGCCACTGGCCTGATAAGGCAATACTTTTCCAGTGGCATCACGCGCAATCGATTGATTGATATTGTCTTGCATTCGCAGGGCATCAGTCATTGCAAGACGTACAGCATCTATTGGGGTTTGAGTAGCAGTAGCAGAAGCAGAAACAGTACTCATTTCTCTTAAGAGATCAAAAGTGGGTTTGCCCCAAGGAACGTTTAGGCCGGCATTCAGATCCGGAGTAATGAGGGCATTATTAATGCCCTCTAAAGACAGTGGCGCAATGGTAGAAGCAGAGTAAGCCGGAATGCTAGCTGACTGGATGGATCTTGGATTTTGCTTGTTTGTCGCTACCGAGCGAGACATCCAACCCGGAATTGCTTGCGCATTGCGATCATGCCGTGCGCTTGTGCTACCTCTTTCAATCATCGCTTGAGCTTCTTCATGTGAACGGGTGCCATCCTTAATGCCCACAGCATGAATCACTGCCAGTTGTTTGGCCCGATACAGATCCGCTAGACCAGGCGCTTCATGATGTAAATAAAAACCAATGTCAGCTTGTTCAGTTTGCTCTAATAAGAAACCGGCGCGCGTACCCGAATCTAAAACTCTTAAATCAGCCGGTCTAGCATCAATGAAATCGGCATCATTGACTGGACTTACTAAATTAAGGCCATCAGCGCCACCCCGTAAAAAGACTGTGACTAAGAGGGGATTTGGTTTTAAACCAGCGCTAGTGGCACCATTTCCCCATGCTAAATGACTCACCCCTGATAAGGGTAAAAGACAACCGGCCGCACTGGCAGCTTTGATAAATTCACGGCGGCTGAGCATTAAGTGATGACCCATGATAAGTAACTCATCGATAATGGATTCATAGAGGTATCACTCTTAGAAGAGTGAGCGTAGTTGATGTGATTGATTGCATAGGCAAGCTCAGCGTACCTGGAACTCTGGTGCCATGGCAGTCCAAGCCAACATCCGTTTAGCAATTGCTGGATTGGTTAAGGGGGCTTCCGGTTTTTGACCTGAAGCCTTGATGAGTTGCTCAGTCAATGGTGTACTGAGTTGCGCAGATGGATTTTGATTGAGCTGTGCTGCATTCTTCTCAGTTGCCAGCATTTGTGTTGTGCAGACCTGGGCCCATTGCGCAGTGGTCGGTTTTTCTATGTGATTACCCAAATGACTTAAACCAAATGCAGCAAATGCAGCAAATGCATCGAGATTACCGCAACCCCACCAATTATCCGTGAGGCCTGCGATGAGATTCCACCGTTGCCATAAGGCATTGGCACCTAACCAGCGCGCATTGACGTCTGGTAAACCAGCAGGCGTATTCCAGCCAAAGAGTGGCTGACCACAAGCGCTTAAATGGTTCACCAGACCCATCGTCGGTTTAAAAGGAAATACATTCGAAGATGCTTGATCACTGATTTGCAAGGAGCGAACATAGCTGGCCATCAGTTCCGTCGGGCGTTTCATTTTAGTACTTTGACTATTGGTAAATTCTTTACTAAGGGCAATGTGTTCAACCACTTTGGCAATTTGTTTAGGGTGCTCTTGATTGGCCATCCACACTTGCGCAGTACTCTTGACTAAACTTTCTGGTGGGTTATCAGACAGTAGGCGAGTACACAATTTGTGAGAAAGATGCAAAGCAGTCGCAGGGTGATAAGCGGTTAAGTCTAGTGCCAACTGACCATCTTTCATGGGCCCTTGGTAAGGATCGATTTCTGTTGCCAAGATGCGTTTTTGATATTGATCGTGCCAAGCATCGACGTAAACAAACTCCCCAGTGCGCGGTAAGCTCTTGCCGTTACCAATCGCTGTGCCATCGGCAATCGACCACCCAGTAAAGGCTCTGGCTGCCTCATAGACGTCTTGATCAATATAGCCCACAGGTTTGTTATTCAGTGCCCCAGGAACTTTGCGCCATTGGTTGTATAGGGTATTGAGATAAGCAGGACTACCCATGGTGTGCAACTCAAAAAGTTCACGGGCATAGTTTTCATTCGGAGCGCCAGCGCGAGAAGAACGATTGTTTAAATAATTGAGCATGGCAGCACTTTTGGCCACCGCTTCTAACATCTGCCGAAAATTTCCTAATACATTGGCTCGAATGACATCGCGATCATAGACTGGAAAAGTGAGCAGAGTAGGACCGCCAACCCCGACATTGACATTAAAGTGTTGGTGCCAAAACCCAGTTAATACTTCCTGTAATTGCCATTTGCTGTACACCGATCGGATGAGGGTAGCGCACATCACCTCACGAGCTGGGCGCCATTGCTCTTCACCACTCACGGGTTTACCTGGTGGAGTGATATTCATGAGCTGTTCAGAAGAAGCATCGAGCCAAGTAAAGGGGCGGATTTCATCGACGGCAGGCCATAGACCGTCTTTATGCTCAGCATATTTAATCGGAAGGGTAAACGCAGCCATTTGAGCATGACAGCGCGTATCGAGTGCATCCATCGGGGAGAGTTGCTCGCCTAGCCACCCTTCATAGCCGTTAGACTCAAAATGATGCATGCTAAGAAAATCAGGACCAAAAGCCAAGCGGTTTAAGGCAACGGTCGCAGCCAATGTTTTAGCTTTACTACGAATCGTGTTAGCAGAACTCGCTTCAGAGTGGGGTGAGGTCTGTTTTGTGTGCGTATTGGGGGTTAAGATCTGCTGCTTGCTCTGACGGGAATGCTTAAGCACCTGTGCAGGGGGCTGAGTGGGAGTCTGAAAAGTAGTCATTAAGCAGTAGATTAAACGAACTTTGTGGCAAAACGTTTCAAAAAGATTGCCTGCTAAGAAAGCGCAAAGAAAGTGCTAAGAAAGCGCCAAAACAGAATATACAAATACTGATCAAAATTAATATAAGTTCTTGATTATGTTAATAAAAGTAATGTAAATATAGCAAAATCATCAAATTTCTCATACTAACTTGCTCAAGGCAATCATTGCGCAAGTTAGTATTGGATAGTATTGGATAGTATTAGAAATAGCGTCAAAGAACACCACTAGAACCACCAAAGAACCGTAGCACCCAAAGAGAGAGCGAAGCAAAGGCGAATATGAATACCAAGTCATCACAACAGGGCAATCTAAGCCCACTCCAGCAATTCAATTGGCTCGATGGACAACGGCTTGGATTTATTGTGGCCTTTTTGTGTGGTGCATTTGGAACGGTGTTTTTAAAAGAGCAGGGTGTACCTGCAATCTATTCAATCTTGCTATTTCTGGCTGTGGTATTGGCCTACATCGCATTTTGCTCAATCTTTAAGACCAATATTCGCCCAGAAATTTTGGGTGACAATATTTATTACTTAGGATTTTTGCTGACACTGGTTAGTTTGGCCTACACCTTATATAAATTTACTTCTTCTAATAACGAGATTGATGAAATCATTCAAAACTTTGGTATTGCGCTCTCCTCAACTTTAATTGGGGTGATAGGTCGGGTGTACTTTAACCAAACGCGCGATGAAGAAGCGGATGATGTGCCAAACACTCCTGATCAACTTGTGCAAGAAGAGCTTGCTTTGCGCGAAGTGATGTTGAACCAAGCCAAAACTTTGGCTAGTGAAAGTACGCAATTAAGTGCTACGCTCAATCAATCAACCACGCAAATACATGCGCAAGTGATGGCAACCGCACAAGCATTAGAGCAGTTAGCCAGTAGCGTGCGCGCCAGCACCCAAAATCTAGTGCAATCCTTAGCAGAGTCGGAAGATGCGTATGCACAGTTTCATGAGAAAAATACTCACCTGCATCAAGAAACCCTCTCATCATTACAGGCGATTAATGATCTTAAAAATACTTTAAGACCTTTTGCTGAAAGCCAATCTTCTGCAGCAAGTAATGTCGAGAGTGATCGTGGGATCAAGTAATCGATCGCAACACCAGCCGACGGTCACGCAAGCAGGTCGTGAGGGACGTCGCCAAGGTATTGTCTTGGGCCTGACTATTGCAGAAGTCATTTTATTGATTTTGTTTGCCGTGATTTTGGCAATGTCAGGAGTTTTATTAAAACGGGAAGCCTTAATCAAAGCAGAAGCCAATGCCCGCATTCAGGCGGATGTCAGTAAGGTAACGTTCGACCCCGCGATCCTGCAATTGGGGCTTGATTTTAAGAAAATCTTTGGCAATAAAACGGTAGAGCAAATAGCAGCAGAATTGGCGCTCTTGCAAAATGAGCTCAATAAACTCAAATCAGAAATGGCAAAGATGGGTAATGTTGAAGTACCTCCGCCATGCTTTGCGAAGTTCTATAACGGACAAACGCCTTATATTTTTGATATCCGCTTAAAGAACGATGGATTTGTATTATTTGATACCACTCCTGATCGACTCAAAGCGCAATTGCGCGCAGATGTTCCTAATCAACCTGCCTTAGAGCGAACCCTATCCGTAGCCGAATTTAAGTCGGCCACCAGCGGCTTTGTCAATTACGGTAAACGCAATCAATGTAAGTTCTACGTTAAGGTATACGACGATATCGGCAACAAAGACAAAGTGAAGAACCTACTGAAAGTGGTTGAAACCAACTTTGTCTGGACTTTTATCTTGACCATTAAACCGGGCGTGCAAAATCCAGATGATTTCAATGTCTTCCAAACAACACCGATTCGATAATTTGTAGCGAGCGCATTTAAACGCAATAGGCCAATAGGTCAGGGTAGCCTAGGAAAGCCTAGGAAAGCTTAAAAAGCGTTTATGTGGCTTGCCTTTGGGTTTCTTTACACAATTGGGTCGCTGATTAGGCAAAAACTGAGGATCAAGGCTGCTCCGAGTGCTAGTATTTAGTGCTTTTTGCGATTTTCGCTATATTTTGGTAAATTACCGTTATGACTATTTTACGTACTATCCCCCTAAAACCGACCCCTTTTGCAACATTGGCATTCCTTTTATTGGCGGGATTGGCTGCTCAAAGCAATTCTGTTAGCGCCCAATCGGTACTACCAAATTGCCCAGCTTATGGCGTAAAAAATAACTGCGTTGGACAATTGCGCTACCCCAATGGTCAGCGTTATGTAGGTGGATTTGTCAATGGCCAACGTAGCGGACAAGGTAGCATCAATTACCCCAATGGTGATCGTTACACCGGTGATTTTAAAAACGATATGCCCGATGGTTATGGAACTTATGTGTACTCTGATGGAAGTCGCTATGAGGGTGAATACCGCGATGGTCGCCTAGAGGGCCAGGGAACCTACACTGCTGCCAATGGTGAAAAATATGTCGGTCAATATCGCAATGATGTGCGTAGCGGTCAAGGCACTTTATATCTTCGTAATGGTAGCGTAGCCAAAACCGGTTATTGGGAAAATAATCAATTAGTAGCGCCTGCAGAGAGCACTAGGGCAGCAACTGCTGGCACCGTCATGGCAGCTGGAACGGTTGGCGCACTAGCAGCAAGCGGAAGCAGTGGCGCCTCTACTCAGGAAGTCGAAGCGCTCAAGCGTGAATTGTTGGATACCAAATTAAAGCAACAAGCACTAGAAACGCAACAAGCTAGAGAGCGCCAACAAATTAATGAAGAGTTTGCCAATCTCAAAAAAGAAATCTATGAGAGCAAGCGCATACAACAAGAATTAGAAGCCCAATTAGCAAATGAGCGTCAGCAAATTGCTGGCGTTGAAAAACAAGCCCGTCTTGATAAACCCGCTGCGGCTCCCAAAAATAGTAAGGCAAGTAAAGCCGCTAAGGGATCGGCTTATGGTTATGCCGGCGAATCTGTTGCGGTAGCACCAAGCCCGATCATCGTGACCGAAACCCCGATTCCAGCCGGAGCTACTGTTGCTACTGCTCCAACCGTAGCAGCGCCTGTCAGCCCGCCAGCCAGTCGTTCAGCGCCACCACCGGTAGTCGTTGCCGCCCCAGTACCGCTAGCGCCAGCAGCGCCAGCGGCTCCGGCTGCGGTAGCTGGAGCACCGACGAGTGTTGCAAGTGGTGTAGCCGTATTACCTCCACCTAATATCAAGGGCGTGACCCCTTGTCCAGCAACGGGCGTGAAAACCAACTGCTTTGCTGATGTGATCTATGCCGATGGCGGTAAATATCAGGGTATGTTCAAAAATGATAAGCGCCAGGGTGAGGGCACTTATTTATTTCCCAATGGCGATCAATATTCTGGCGAGTGGCAAGATGGCCAGCGTGAAGGCAAAGGCAAATTGGTTTTAGCCACCGGCGAGGTATATACCGGTAATTTCAAAAACGGTAAATTTAATGGCGAAGGTAATCTAAAACTGAGTTCTAGCGAAAGCTACACCGGTATGTTTGCAGATGGCGCTTTTAATGGTGAAGGCACCTTTAAGTTTTCTGATGGTGGTACCTACGTTGGACAATTTAAAGATGGCAAATTTAACGGTCAAGGCGCCTACTCGAATACTTCGGGTGAAAAATATACTGGTAACTTCATGGCAGGTAATCGAAGCGGTAATGGCACCCTGATTTATCCAACGGGTGAAAAGTATGTTGGTGAATTTAAGGACCACGTTCGCAATGGAAAAGGTAAACTTTATTTAGCCGACGGTACCTTAGTAGAGACTGGCATTTGGGAAAAAGATGTCTTTGTCATGGCGACCCCAAGTAATTAAATCGTTGATGCTTGGCCCTGCATTGCATGCGATGCCATCAGATACCATTAGATACTGAGCTTGATTTAGTAAAGAAGTGATATCAGGCTAAGTCAGCAGTAGAGAATAAAAAACCCGCTATTGCGGGTTTTTTATTGAGCAGAAAAAAATTCACTCTCTGTTTGATGTGCAATTTTCAGATGTTCATAATGACTTGATTATTTACTCACTGTCACTGTGTTGTAGTTTGAATTGTAATTATTCACCACTACACCTGCTGTGCCACCATCTACTGCCATACCTGAACCAGGCGCTGTGACAGGAGCGGTAGGGCGATCTTGACCGATATTGGTATTGACTGGGTTAGCACCGAAGTTACCATTGAGTTGATTAGTAGAAGGGGCAGGACGTTGCTGTGCAGATTGAGCAAGAGCCATAGAGCTAGTAACTACACAAGTGCCTGCGATACCGGCAACTGCAAGCAGTTTCATCAATGTTTTAGGTAGAGTCTTGATGGATGTACGCATGATGCAACCTTTCAGAGGAAAAACACTTAGTAGTAGTAAATTAATGAATCAATGAATGCTAGAGTAATGGGCTGGCAGTTTGAAAAGACCAATTGGACTTCGTAAAATGACCAGCTTTAAAAATCCATAATCGGAGCAAGTATAGCAATTTTTCATGTCGCTGACTGCTGCAAATGACCCAAAAAAATGCCTAGCCCTTGTCAAGCGCGGCCGCAGTAGTAACCACCCCCAGGGATTTGCTTACCATTTTGAGATAGTAGGACTAATAAAGGGCTGAAATAAGGCTAATTAGGGCAAGTAGAGCAAATAGGGCCTATTAAGGGCTAAAAATACTATTCAATATGGGTTTTTAGGTGCAAATTTTGCATAAAGTCGATGATACATAATATAATTAAAACTACCTAGATCTGGATAGATTATATTTTGAAAAAACGTGTTTTAACACCCTCTACGCTAGTAAATCAGCCCATCACGATGAGTCTATCTCGATTTAGCGTTTCTCCCTTCGCCCGCTTGCTGGCGTCTAAACGCCCGCTTGCTTGGGTCTTGAATCTCACTTTTATCTCTTGTTCCGTCCTTGCGCCTAGTGCCAATGCCCAGTTTTTAGGGGGTGTACCGGCATTTAACACCGGTGTTGCGGGCGGGGGCGCTGGCGTAGGCGCTGGACCAGTTCTCAGTACTGCTGCTGGCGCTGGTGGCAGTGCTGGAGTTGCTGTCACTTCTGCTGGAACGGGGGTAGGAGTGGGCGCAGGCGTTGCCCCAGTGGCCTCAGTTGGATCTGGATCTGGTGTATTTGCTGGTATGAGTAGTCCTATGACGAGTGCCGTTGGTGTGGGTGCTGGCTCTGCAGGATCTGCCTTAGGTGCAACCTCTACCGTTGCCGCTTCTTCTGCGGTGACTGCTGCTGGCTCTGCAGCGGCAGTAGGAGCAACCGCTGCCACTGGTATAGGTGTTGGTGCAGGAGTTGGTGCAGCAGCTGCTGGAATGGCAGCAGTGGGTGGTATGAGTGCAGTAGCCTTTGGTGTTTTTGCTGCAGGTGTGGTGGTGGCAGGTCTAGCCAGCAGAAATCAGACGGGTAGCGGAACCACAGGTACCGTTGCGCCTAGATAAGCTTTTAGATTTTTTGGGTTAACAAAAAGCCATTCATTACCGTATTTAGCCTACTCATGGACAAAGCTAAGGCATGGCTTGGCTTTTTTTGCAGTGATTTCTTGGTGCCTTTTCTAGTGCTTGTAAAAAATAGCTCAGCGCTGCCATCAGAAACATCAGAGATGACTAAGCAATGATCAGGCATAACGAGGGATGAACCCCTTACGTTGGAGAAATAGATCTGAGTATTCGTTTTACAATACTGATAGCCCACGAGCCGACCATTAGTCGGTTTTTTTATGTGTCAAGTAATTGACGCAAATGATGTAAAAGATTTTAGGTGGTTTCGTTTTTGATAGCTGCTATTTTATTCATTCGCCCGCTGCAGTATTTGCGTTACTTGCTAGTTCTTTTAGTAGGGCTAGAGCTCAGTGCCTGTGCTGGAACTCAGGGTGCTGTCTATGACTCGATTAAATTAGGCTTAACCAATCCCAACACTATTATTGATTCTTATCCGCTAGATTCGCGCTATACGTATCTGCGCGTTGATTTGAATGGAACGCCTGCCTTGCTAGTGTTGGGTTATGTAGACAAACAAGCCAAAGGCCTCACTGAAGTATGGTATTCGGCCTCACGAGAAACGATCCGCATTCAGAATGGGCGCTTGATGAGCACTCATGGATTGGAAACCGATTGGATTGATGTCAAGCTGATCGATGCGCCACCCATTGCAGCGGCGCTGAATCCGAAAACAGTGGAAGAATCGGAGTTTGCGATTGAAAAGAAATATCGCAATTTAAAAAATCCTTTGCTCTATACCCGCATTCGTACAGTGATGCCAGGCTACCGGGCGCAAATTGAAGAACAGGTTTTGATGCGCCCGCTCGATAAAGCCCCCGATGACGCGCCAAAACGTTTGCGCGAGGGGCCGTATTCACAAAACTTGCGTTGGGTTGAAGAGCGGGCACAACCAAAGGTACGAGTATTGGATAATCCAGGCTTAGCACCTCTGACAGCTGTTTATGCAATCGATATCAGCACACCGCAGCAGCGACCGGTGTATGGACGGCAATGTTTGATGCCCAACTTTTGTTTATCCTGGCAAGCTTGGCCATGGCCACCTCGAGCAGGGCAGTCATGAGTACGTGGCACCGCATTCAACAGATCTTGCTCAGAGTGTTTATATTTGGGGCAAGCACGTTGGGATACCTCAAGCAATCGACCTTGCACACACGATGCATGCGCAGCGTTCAAGCTGCATGGCAAGGATTTAAGCAGGCTTTCAGCCAATCTAGACTTGAGAAACGCTTGCAATCTTGGCAAGCTGACATTACAACTCTACTAAAGGCGCTTCGAGCATGGTGTATTCGAAATTTACTGATCCGCGAGCACAGTGCCCATCTATTGAGGCGCTTACAACACTGGCTCAGCTTGTGCAGGGTGATGTATTTGCAGGGTGTGGGGTGCTGTAAAAAAATTTGCGGTACCGATGCTTCGCAATGGTCTTGGAAGATTAAAAGACTGCTACGGCATTGGGAGGACGACACTTGGGGTGAGCGTTTCTCTCGCTTGCAACAATCTCTTCAAGCATCTATAAACCAGACTCCCTATGAGTATGAGTTCAAGCTCTATCAGCGAGTGCTTGCTAGTACCTTAAGTATTTGTATCTTTGCATCTACTTTGATCGTTCAGCATGCACAAGCACAAGCACCATTGCCAGAAGATAGCGCTGGTTCACAAGCAATACCGGATGCAGCATCAGCGCAACCAGCTTCAGCAACAAAAACCAACCGTCAAAAGAAGGGTGCCTTTTCTTCACCAGGTCTTGGTGCTGGAGCAGGCTCGAGCGCGGGCGTGATTTTAGGATCTGGTCCTGGAAGTGGGGCTGCGGCAATCAAACTGGCCTTGCCCATTACTTCAGCTGCTTCTGCTGCCTCGATTACGTCGCTGGTATCTGCCACATCTTCTGTTACCGATGAACCAGTCAATCTCTCTAATTCGGCAAGTAAAGCGAATACAAATAAAGCACCTACTCCAACGCTGACTGCAGCACCCGCTCAAACTCAGGCCACTACATTGCAAGAGCGATTAGGACCAGTTGACCACAGTGCCGGTGCCAGTGCGGGATACACATTGGGTGTTGGTGAAGGACAAAGTGCTGGAGCAAGTGCTGGCCCTGCTTTAGTTTGGGGACCAGGGCCTGGACCTGGTGTAAGAACAGTGACGGTGATGCCTGCACGAACAGCTAAGCCAGATACTCCGAAGGCTGTAGTTTCTAATACCGTACCTAGCCCTAGCAAAGTAGCAGAACCGGCTGAGACAGTGGTTGTAGTACAAGAGGCTCATCCTATCCCTGTACCAGCCAATCCAACCGTAACGCCTGCGGTCAGCGCTGCAACTACTCGCAAGTCTAAAAATCAGAAAGAAGCTAAAACTGCTAAGGCAACACCAGAGAGTAAAGAGGAGACGGCGAATACCGGCGTTTCGAATCAGCTCAGTGCCAGCGCGCAAGAAGAGCCTAAGGCAGTTGCCGGTATGCGCTTGAGTGAGTGGTTGATACAAGATCAACGCCGTAAACAAACCATGACTGAGGCGAGTGTCAGTGGCGCAGAGCAACCGAAAGTAGCTACTGCTCCTAGTGTGCCTGAAAAACCTGATCCGTATTTACTTGGGATGGCGTGGATTGTGCCATCAGAAATCCCGGCACAGACTGCACAAAAGGATGTCTTACTCGAAACCTTAAATAAATTGAAGGCTCCTGGTTCAGAGCCTTCATTTGATACATCCCGCAAAGCGCTCAGGGAATTGATCGAGAGTATGCCTGTGACAGGTCGCGCCCTCTTGCCTAATACGAGCGCGCGCTATCTCGAGATTAATCCGCAGCTCGATCCAATTTTGCAAGCGGGAGAAGAGATTCGGATTCCGCCAACACCTGAGAGTATTACGGTGATTCGCAGTGATGGCCTCTTGTGTAAAGTGCGTTATCAGCCTAACGTGGAAACAAGGCAATACTATCGGGCCTGTCGTGCTCAAGCAGTGGTGGCAGATTGGGCATGGGTGATTGAGCCTGATGGCAAAGTACGGGTGGTGCCAACGGCTGATTGGAATGAAGCAAAGCAAGATCTGCCTGCACCTGGTGCTTGGATTTGGGCACCCCCACGCAGTTCAGGATGGTCTGATAGTGATGCGCGAGCGTTCTCAGAGCAACTGGCCGCATTCTTATCTACCCAAGAAGTCTCTGGTGATGCCTTGAGTCCTGATAACGATGTCAATCTGCGTCGCCCACCGATCTTGTCGGTAGATGATCGTTATATGACCTCTCGCGACCTACCGATTACCAGAAGTATCTGGGGTGAGGTAGGCTTATTAGAGACACCCTCTGCAAGAATTGCGCCTGCAGGAACGGCTGCTATTGGGGTGAGTAATGCTAACCCCTATGGCCAGTTAAATTTCTTTTTAACCCCTGTAGATTTCGCTGAGTTTGGGTTTCGCTATACCAATATTAATAACATTCCTTATGGTTCTTACAGTAATCAGACCTATAAAGATAAAAGTTTTGATATCAAATTTAGACTTTGGAAAGAGAGTGCCTATTTACCCGAGATCGCCGTTGGCGGTCGCGACATCTTAGGTACTGGTTTATTCTCTGGTGAATATGTGATGGCGAACAAGCGCGTCAGTAATTTTGATTTCAGCTTAGGTATGGGTTGGGGTTATCTAGGTTCGCGTAACAACATTCCTAATCCATTTAAAAAGATTTCTTCCGCGTATGCTACGAGACCGCCGCCAGTAGTCGGTGAGGGCGGAACACTTAGTGGAAATTATTTTTATGGACCCAGTGCCCTGATGGGGGGTGTGCAATATCACACGCCAGTCAATGGCTTGATTCTGAAGGCTGAACTTGATGGTAATAACTATCAACATGAGCCATTTGGTGTCGCATTACCAACCAAAACCCCGCTAAATTTTGGAGCGGTTTATCAGACCAAGAATGTCGACTTCACGGCGGGCCTACGTGGTGGCAATACCTTCATGGTGGGTCTTACTTTACATGAACGTTTAGACCAATTGGCTGCGCCAAAGTTGGCCGAAGCTAGACCAGTGCCTGTAGAACTCAAAGAGATTGGCTATCAAGCGCCACAAAGAGGCGAGAGTACTATTACCGGAAAAGTGAGCACCTCATTTAGCCAGGACACGATTTATAACGATCCCAATTTACGTGTGGACTTAAGTGATCCATTTAGCGTTAAGACCAATTCTAAAAATACCAAGCTAAGTGCTAGTAACAGCACGAATCAAGCAAGTAGTGGCTATCAGGGCAATCTTCAGGTGAATTCTGCCAATGCTAATGCTAATACCGCTGCCGTGGTTGGTTCAAATGCACAAGCTTTAAACCCATCGACGCGCACTGTTACTCGATCTGGTGCAGTCAATACAAGCGCCCAGGTAACGCCAACTCAAACCTTGCTCGATCTGCAAACCCTGACCGGATGGCAAGTAAATAGTATTCGGGAAGCTGGTAATACTTGGATAGTGCAATTTAATGATGCTAGTGGTGTGTATTTGCGTGAGCGGATTGATCGTGGGGTAGGTGTTTTACATCGGGATGCGCCTTCGAATATTCAAGAATTCCAATTGGAGTTCTTCAATAAGGGCTTACAAGTTTCAGACTACAAGGTCGATCGTGTTCAGTGGATGCTCAGCCAGACTCAATTGTTACCGCCTTCGCAGAAGAAAACCATCGTCGAGCCTTTGACTGCCCAGACAGCAGATCAGACTCCAAAAGGAAAAGTTTGGGGTCGACTCGATCATAAGCCCTATGACGGTGATTTAGGCTTGGATTACTTCCAGGTGATTGGCGGTCCTGATACGCCATTGTTATTTGCGGTATCTGCTACGGGTACCGGTAGCTATAACTTTGATCGCAACACGTGGTTGACAGGCACAGTAAGTGCGCGTTTAGTCGATAACTTTGGCAAGTTTAATTACACCGGCCCAACCAATCTGCAACCAGTTCGAACCGATATTCGGCAATACATGACTACCTCGGTGGCGACCATGCCTAATCTTCAGGCAACTCGTACCTTCCAGTTGGGTGGCGATCATTTTGCGAGTGCATATGCAGGTTATTTAGAAATGATGTTTGCTGGTGCGGGCGGTGAGTATCTCTATCGTCCAAGCAATAGTCGCTTTGCCGTGGGCATCGATGCTAACCGGGTCAGACAGCGTCAATTTAATCAGTGGACTTCATTGCAAAACTACAGCGTCAACACAGGTCATTTGACTGGCTACTGGGATACGGGCTTAGAAGACATTTTGGTGAAATTCAGTGTTGGCCAATACCTGGCGGGTGACCGAGGCGGAACATTAGATTTATCAAGAGTATTTCAAAATGGTGTGAAGATTGGCGCTTATGTCACTCGTACCAACGTGAGTTATAGTCAGTTCGGCGAGGGAAGTTTTGACAAGGGCGTCTATATCACTATACCGTTTGATGCCTTCTTTGCACGCCATTCTGATTCAGTGGCGAATTTATTGTGGACCCCATTGATTCGAGATGGTGGCGCAATGCTCTATCGCAAGTATCCTTTGTATAACTTAACCAATTCTCGCGACGGCCGCGCCTTGACCACAGGTCAGTGGCAGCTCGCTGAATAATCAAATAGACCTCAATCATGAATATATTACTGACTGGCGGAACAGGATACATTGGTAGTCATACGGCTGTGGTTTTAGCGCAAGCCGGCCATCGTGTGATCTTGTTTGACAATTACTCCAATAGCAAGCCTTCAGTAGTCCACCGACTGCAAGATATCGTAGGACACCCACTTCAAGCAATTGAGGGAGATGTTCGGGATACAGCATTACTCACTAGCGTGCTAAAGGAAGAGCAGATTGAGGCGATCATTCATTTTGCAGGATTAAAAGCTGTTGGAGAATCTTCGCAACAGCCGATTGCTTATTATTCAGCAAATGTGCAAGGCGCCATTAGCTTATTACAGGCAATGGAAAGTGCGCAAATTTATCGCTTGGTATTTTCAAGTAGCGCTTGCGTCTATGGTGACCCTCAATATCTGCCGATAGATGAGGCGCATCCGACTACACCAACAAACCCTTATGGTAGAAATAAACTCCAAATTGAACAACTGCTACAAGATGTTGCGCAAAGTGATGCTGGTAAACAAGCCCAGTGGCAAATCGCGAACCTGCGCTATTTCAACCCAGTAGGAGCACATGACTCAGGGTTAATCGGAGAAGATCCTCAGGGTATCCCGAATAATCTCATGCCTTTTGTTGCGCAAGTGGCTACAGGTCAGTTATCCCAGTTACAAGTTTTTGGCAATGACTATTCCACTCCAGACGGCACAGGTGTGCGAGATTACATTCATGTCATGGATTTAGCGCAAGGTCATTTAGCAGCACTCAATTACCTCAATAATCATTTTGGCTTTAATACCTTTAATCTTGGCACTGGTAAGGGCTATAGCGTATTAGAAATGGTGCGTGCATTTGAATTGGCAAGCGGCCATCCCATTGCGTATCAAATTCAGGGAAGGCGCATGGGCGATATTGCAAGTTGTTATGCGAAAGCGGATAAAGCCTTGCAAGAATTACATTGGAGTACGGAGCGCAATTTAGCAGACATGTGTAACAGTGCCTGGAAATGGCAGACATACTGTAAGCGTTTAGGAAATAGCTGATCGATGATGCCCCATTTTTTTTGGCAACACCCGATTTGGCAAAAGGTCTTGATCACAGCCTTCTATGTCACACTTGCTTTATTGACAGGCTTATTTTTAATGCCTACTGAATTATTACCAGAGGATTCTATTTTTGCTTGGTGGGATAAGGCACAACACGCCCTAGTGTTTGGTTTCTTGGCGCTCTTGGGTTTGCTGGCATACCCCACCAAAATCAAAACGATTTTTTGGGGTTTGTTGATCTATGGTGCTTTGATTGAAGTATTACAATCCCTTTTAGGGTGGCGATCTGGAGATGTATATGATTGGTGTGCTGATACCATCGGGATTGTGCTTGCGTATAGCGGTGCACTTATTGTCAGAATGCTGTTCTTATCTCGCTATACGATGAAGTCTTGATGGCGAATATCCTACAATTGATTATGACTCCAGCGGGCAAATGCTTTATAGCGCAGATCATTCCTAACTTGATCTTGCGATTGGCCTATTTTGCCCTGATGATGCTTCCAATGCTTACTGTTATGCCAGGAGCCTATGCAAATGCAACGGTCAATGCAGCCCTGCCTGTAAATTCTGCTCGGCAGACGATGATGAATAATATCGGCATGATTGCTGCCGGTAATGCCGCTCTTGTAAACGCCCATGAGGAGCCCAGTGGCTTGCTAGATTTTCAGGGAACTTATGCATTTCCAGAGAGGGTGGTCATTTTGGGCGGACTAGACAATCTCCAAAGACGGAATATTTCTAGTGACTTTGGGAAGCGTAATACTCTTGGAGGTTCTCAGTACCATGAAGGGATTGATATCACCGTTCCATCTGGTAGCCCAATTTTAGCGGCAGGACTTGGAAAAGTAATTTATGCCGGTTTTTCTAGAGGCTATGGAAACTTGGTGGTGATTGATCATGGCGATGGCATTACTACTCGCTACGCTCATGCGCAACAGATTTATGTGCAACTAGGACAAAGGGTATCTGCTGCGCAGATCATTGCTGCAGTCGGCTCAACTGGGAATGCGCGTACGGCCCATTTGCATTTTGAGTTACGCCAATACCAGCAGCCTCTCGATCCTGCAGTATTACTCGGCCTCAATGATGATGCGCAAAGGCGCGTCTACCCCGCGATGAATTTGGCAAAGACAAAACCTATCCGTAAAACACCGCGTCAATTCAGCAACAAAGGGGCGCCCAATAAAACATCTAGCGTACTGTACAGTCATGATTTGAAAAGCTCTACAGATGGGGGGCTCAAAAGACGGATTACCCCAAAACCGATGTACTTAAGTAAAAACGCATCAGAAGCGCGGCAGGACTCCGTCAATAGCCGATAACTCCCAAAGTAAGTTTGTAGATTAGAAATCCTTCAGATTAAAAAGGGAGTTCTGCCCCCGGCTTAGCCGCTAACAAAGCAGTTTTGAACTCACTTTGAATGCGCGCAATCGCTGCCTCATTATCAGCCTCAAAACGCAAGACTACTACAGGTGTGGTGTTTGATGGCCGCGCTAAACCAAAGCCATCAGCATATTCAACTCGCACTCCATCAATGGTATTAATGGATTCGGAAGTAGGGAAAGTAGCATTGGCTTTCATAAACTCTAGGATGGTGAAAGGCTCGCCTTCAGCACATGCAAGTTGTAATTCAGGAGTGCAGATGGCATTCGGTAGATTGTTTAAGGTATCGCTTGGATTCTTTTCTTTACTGAGGATCTCTAACAAGCGAGCGCCAGTGTAAAGACCATCATCAAAACCAAACCAACGGTCTTTGAAGAAGATGTGACCACTCATTTCACCAGCCAGTGGCGCACCAGTTTCTTTGAGCTTGGCTTTAACGAGAGAGTGGCCAGTTTTCCACATCAAGGGCACGCCACCATGTTCCTTAATAAAGGTAGCTAAATTGCGCGTGCACTTCACATCGTAAATAATCTGACCGCCAGGATTTCTGGAGAGCACATCTTTGGCAAAGAGCATCATTTGACGATCTGGAAAAATCACCTGACCATCTTTAGTCACTACGCCCAAACGATCTGCATCGCCATCAAAAGCTAAACCGAGTTCATTATCGGTCGTCTGCAGATTCTTGATGAGATCTTGTAAATTTTCAAGATGCGCAGGATCAGGATGATGATTTGGAAAATGCCCATCGACTTCACAAAATAATTCTTGAACTTGGCAGCCTAGGGCTCTAAACAGTTTTCCGGCAAATGCGCCACCCACACCATTGCCACAATCGACTGCAATTTTCATGGGGCGTGCAAGTTTAATGTCGCCCACGATGTATTGCAAATACATTGGGAAAATATCAAAACTACTGAGTTGGCCCTTACCAGTCACAAATTGCTTTGCTTCGATCCGTTGACGCAGTGCCTGAATCTGTTCGCCATAAATGGCTGCACCTCCTAGGACCATCTTGAAGCCGTTATAGTTTGGTGGATTATGGCTGCCCGTAATCATGATGCCCGATCTGGGTGTTCTGCCATTGATAGTGTGATTGGCAGCGAAGTAGACCATGGGTGTAGCCACCATGCCTAAATCAATCACGTTGATACCCGTAGAGAGTAGACCTTCAGTTAAAGCCTCAATCAAGATAGGCCCTGATAGGCGACCATCACGACCAATCACAATCTCGGTTTCACCAAGTTCCCGCATTTCGGTACCAAAGGCTTGACCAATCAACTTGGCAATCGATGGATCTAAGGTCTCATCAATAATGCCGCGGATGTCATACGCTTTGAAAATGGAAGGGGATAGTTTCACGTTAATTCCTGGTGGTATTAGTGAGCAATTTCGATGATTGAATTTAGGCCTTCACAAGCCTCCTGAAAAACAGCAGGCGGCAGACTCTTCCATGGATGAGGTCTTGCAGAGCGCAAGCGCCAATCAAAAGACTTTGGTTGGTGTGTCAGGATAAATACGGGCTCACTTCGACCTATGGAAACTTTGATTGCAAATGGATTGGTTTCATTCGACTTTGCATGCGTCATAGGGAGACCAATAACTAGACCAGTTTTTTCATTAAATGCTTTAGGTGAGATGACGAGCATGGGATGTTCATCTTTCATTTCTTTGCCCAATTGGGGATTGAAGTTAATCCAAATCATGTCTCTACGCTCAGGAATCCAAGCCTTCAATTTTTCTACCATTAAATAATTTCTTTCCCAATGGGTGTTGGTGTCATTACTTCGCCGCCATGTGTCTCTGAATCGAAGACTTTTAGCTTTTGAGAGAGGCTCAGTTTAGGCTTACCAATTACCCTGAGTAAAACACCATCTTTAACAACCTCGACTGAAATAGGGACTCCTTGAGAAAAATGGGCAGCTTTAGCCACTGGTGAGGTGATTCGAACACCAAGACCATTCCCCCATTCTTGAATGGTTTGCTCTACCTTCAGTACTGGAGCCATAGGCACCCCCTAGTTAAATGTTTATACAAGTTTAAACAACTTGTCTGGCAATGTCAAGTTGATCACACTTAGGTGGATTACTACCCTATGAATTCAATAAATTAATACGGGCTGCGGTTACTGCATCAATGTCATCATTAGCCTGGATAGGATCAGAGCCGCTCACCAGCGCCTTCTCAATTGGTTTAGCAAGGACTTTGCCGTATTCAACCCCAGGTTGATCAAAGCTATTGATATTCCAGAGAGCACCCAGTGTGGCTGCACGGTTTTCATAAAGCGCTAAGAGTGCGCCCAAATAGAAAGCATTGAGTTCGGGTAAGAGTAACAGGTTACTAGGACGATTTCCGGGGTAAACATGATTTGGGTTATCCGCAGTTTTACCGTGTGCCAATGCCTGAGCTTGAGCTAGGCAATTCGCTAGTAGGATACGATGATGTGCAATTGCCTCGGGACGCTCACTCATCGGCTTGCGAACTGCTATGAAGTCAATCGGGATAATATCTGGGCCTTGATGAAGCAGTTGGAAATAGGAGTGCTGAGCATTACTACCTGTGCTTCCAAAAACGACTGGTGAGGAATACTTCACCGGCTTGCCGTTACGGTCCACACTCTTACCATTACTTTCCATATCGAGTTGTTGTAGCCACTTCGGAAATGCATCCAAGGCATCCGCATAGGGAATAGCTGCATAGGCTGTAATGCCCTGTTTTTGCTGTTGATGTAACAAGGCTAAGGCCATAATCACTGGAAGATTCTCTTCTAGTGGCGCATTCTTAAAATGCAAATCCATTGCGTGCGCACCAGCTAAAAACTCTTCAAAGGTTTTAAAGCCGTATTGCAAGGCAATGGGCAAGCCCACCGCTGACCAAACGGAATAACGTCCGCCAACCCAATCCCAAAATGGATAAATGTTGTCTTCCTCAATACCAAACTCTTTAGCAGCAGGCACATTGGCAGTTACTGCAAATAAAGAATTCGCTATTTGCCCCTTTGTACAGTCATTATCTTTAAGCCAATTGACCACGGCTTTTGCATTCATGGTCGTTTCAAGAGTAGTAAATGACTTTGAAACAATAATGACGCGGGTACTATTCGGTTGTGCCCGATCCAAAATGCGGGCTAGCTCGGCAGTATCAATATTAGCCAAGAAGTGCATGCGCATGCCACGACTTTCAATACCGGGAACATGGGCCAGAGCCTCAATTGCTAAACGGGGGCCAAAGTCCGAACCCCCAATGCCAATATGAATCACATCAGTAACACCAACCCATTTATTACAAAGGGCATCAATACGACGCCAAACATCCGCGATTGCTGGCATGACATCTATGCCATCCAGAAACACAGGGGATTTAGAAAGATTGCGAAGTGCAGAATGCAATGCAGGGCGATCTTCACTTAAATTGATATGCTTGCCTGCAAACATATCAGCAATAAACTCTTTTACCTTAGATTTTTTGGCTACAGAAAATAGCTTTTTCCATTCTGCCGCATCAATATGTTGATAGGCGGTGTCGAGTACTACGTCAACCGCCGTAAAGGTGCTGTTAGTTGGGTTATCTGGGTTTTGCAAGGGCCTGGAAGTCATCCCTCGATTCTATCAATAAGGGGTGACAATCCGCCCTAAACACTGAAAATGTTAGGATTTCGGTATATTCATACTAATAAATACTGGGTGAGACAAATAGATGGAGCAAGTTGACTGTGTCGTCATTGGGGCTGGAGTAGTCGGTCTGGCCGTTGCCCGAGAAATGGCGCTTCAGGGTCGAGAAACGATTCTACTTGAACGAGAAAATGCCTTTGGTACCGTCAGCAGTGCTCGTAATAGCGAGGTAATTCATGCGGGCATTTACTATCCCAAAGATTCTCTGAAGGCAAAACTCTGTGTGGCAGGTAATCGACTTCTCTATGAGTACTGTCGCAGCCATCAAGTAGCTACTCAGCCCTATGGTAAATTGATTGTTGCGACTGATGAAAATCAGATTGATGCTTTGCAAGCCATTCTCTATAAAGCCCAAAATAATGGTGTACCAGAGATCAAGCTCATTTCCGGCGATAAAGCAAAACAGCTTGAGCCAAAACTGAGTTGCTCAGCAGCGATTCTTTCTGCTAGTACCGGTATTGTGGACAGCCATGCTTTCATGCTTTCGCTCTTGGGTAGCTTTGAGGATGCAGGCGGCATGATTGCTTATCAATCGCCACTGATGAGTGCAAGGCCAATTGGATCTGGTGCGCAGGGTGGTTTTGAATTAGAAATCGGTGGCCCCGATGGCATGAAATTGCAGACGAAACTACTCATTAATTGCGCCGGTATGAGTGCACCAGCAGTAGCGCAACAGATTGAAGGCTTAGACCCAGAGCAAATACCCAAAGCGTATTTCGCTAAAGGAAATTACTTTTCCCTCTCAGGAAAATCCCCTTTTACTCACTTAATCTATCCCATTCCTGAGCCTGGAGGTCTGGGCGTACATCTCACGCTAGACATGGGCGGTCAAGCGAAGTTTGGGCCAGATGTAGAGTGGCTTGAGATTGATGCTGAAGAGCAAATTGATTACACCGTGAACCCAAAGCGGGGGGATGGATTCTATGAAGCCGTGAGACGCTACTGGCCAGACCTCAAAGACAATAGCTTGCAGCCAGATTATTCAGGCGTGAGAGCCAAAATTGTCCCGCCCAATAGCCCAGCTGGAGACTTCTGTTTCAATACGCCACAAGATCACGGCCTTCAAGGCCTCTACAACTTGTATGGCTTTGAGTCCCCAGGATTAACCTCCAGTATTGCGATTGCTATGTATTTAAAGGGATTAATCAAGCACTCCTAGTCTTTAATGAATCGCTTCGAAGGGGTTTAGTAATTGAAGCTTGAAGCGCTTGAAGTCTTTGGTATTTCGCGTTACGACTATCAAATCTTTTTCAATAGCTGTTGCGGCAATCATTGCATCTTCCCTAACAGTATTTGTTTGGCTGTGCATCAGCTTTGCCCAAAGCCTAAAGGTAGAACCTGTCATTGGTAATACATTGTGAATATTAGAAATACTTTGTAGCCATTGCTCTAATGTTTCAGCTTTCTTTTTATCTTGCGTACGTGTTAGTTCAATGCCCGATTGAATTTCGCCGATAGTTACCGCAGATATGAATAAATCGTCCTCGGCAATGTTTTTGTACCACTGCAAGACAGCACCATGTGGTTTGGGTCTCCGTAACTCGGAGATGATGTTAGTGTCCAATAAGTACATGCGCTATCTCAAAGTTTGATAGGTTTGCGAGAAACGCCTTGGCCACGCTTGGGAATGATTAATTCACCCCTCGCTTCCTCCGATAGCAGAAGTAATTTGAGTGATGGTTTCGCTAATTTTTTCAATGTATTCCACTCCTTGATCGTGATTAGAACTGCAGTCTCATGACCGCGCTTTGTGACTACTTGAGGTCCTTCGGCAAGACAAGCGTTAAGAAGCTCGCTGAATTTTGCTTTGGCATCCTGTACAGCCCAGTGGTTATTCATGGCTATTTCTCCTGACTAGATACCTGACTAGTTTAGCAGAAATCATAAGCCTAGGTGTTCTGTTAAATAGACTATTTGAGAACCCCCAAATACAGAAAATGGGATTTTTATCTAGGACTAGACTGAATTACTTATAATCTAGGGCTGAAATCGCAAATGGAAGAGTGGCAGAGCGGTTGAATGCACCAGTCTTGAAAACTGGCGAGGATGAAAGTCCTCCGTGAGTTCGAATCTCACCTCTTCCGCCATATACGACAGCAGAGCCCCTAACCATGGGGC
>Ga0118677_10003794_pt1 | contig 28212 bp, 22 predicted proteins | sample AliMusrvi5mmetaG_FD_86154 | JGI IMG/M metagenome (GOLD analysis project Ga0118677, IMG submission 86154) | reverse complement strand
ACGATGCGCCATTGAGGGCCTCCCTCTCGGTCTTGGCTTGGACACCAATAACCGAGAAGGGCAGGCCCTCACTTGTCAATAACGTCGTGACTCAGAACATCTAGGAGATGAACGGCGCCATCGTCTTCGAGTGGACGTGCAGGTCGAGGATCTTCCACTCGCGCTCCGCAAGGACCACGCGCGGGACCCTGCGCCCCGCCGCGTCGACCTTCCAGCGGTAGGCGTAGTGCGACGGATCGAACACCGCTGTCTCGTTGATGAAGCCTCGCGTGTCTGGCTCCGGGCTGTTCCGCGAGTCGACCCCGCCAAGGTACTGCCCCAGCGCGGCGGCGTCGAAGATGCCGCCGAACTCACCGGCGAGACCGGCGTACTCCTCGAGCGGGCGGACGACGGGATCGATGGCGCTCCGCAGCGGATGCGGGTAGTCGGGCGTGACGACGGGCAGCCGCCCGATGCGGTCCGGGTGCCGCCTCCGGTACTCTGCGATCAGGGCCATGTCGCTCCACCCGCCGCTCGGCCCGCCGAGCAACTCGTTGAACATCGCCGCCAGAGGGGTGAGCGCACCTGCATCGCGGATGTACACGAACCCCGGGATGCAGCGGTCGGGCGCGTCGAACGTCGCCGCGACGTGCGCGAAGTTGCGGCGCAAGACGGGGAGAAGACTGGCGACGTCCTCGTACAGCATGACGTCGTTCTCGAGGTGGATGACGTCCTCGAGATCCAGTGCCCTCATGAGCGTCTCGAGGTAGAAGAACCGCTCGGTGGTGTGCGTCCAGAAGCCCTCCCGGAACTCCCGGTCGAGAGGCGAGATCCTGCGGAACTCCTCGTGGGCGCGCGACAAGCCGAGGGACTCACAGGTCACCGTCTCGATGCGCAGCCCCGGATTGATCTGACAACGCTCCCGGGCGAGATCTGTCGTCACCAGCGTCACCGGCCCGCCGGTGAAGCGCCGGGCCTGGGCGAGCGCGGCATGCGCGTGTGCCGGGAGGTCACCGCCGATGTGGACGAAGACGACGTGCGCTTGCATGCCGGCCCTTTCGCTAGCCGTTCCGAGCCCCGGTCAGCACTTTCCCCCGGACCGACCGGGGCTCAGACCCTCTCGGCCACGAGCCATCCGTGCCTGTCGTCGAGCCGGTCCTCCAGCACGCGCCACTCCTGACTGCCGATGATCCGCGCCCGCACGACCGCGCCCTTGATGCAGACGGCTCCGTTCGAGTCGTCGAGCACCACATACCGGCGGATGTGGTGCTCCAGCCGTTCGAACTCCAGCCGCGTCGTGAACTCGCTGCCGTCCAGGAAGACCAGGTCGAACGGGGCCTCCCGCGCGACGAGCGGCGCGAGCACGCCGGTGTGCTCCACCACCGCCGCCAGCGCCCGCTCGTGCTCGTACCAGGCGCGAAAGCTCCCGGGGGACTCGATCTCCATGCTTGTCGACGCGAACTCGGGCTCGAGAGAGTCCAGGTCGGGGCAGTCGTCCGCCGAGAGCGCCAGACCATGGACCAGATGCACGGGAAGACCCTTGCCCGCGTAGAACGCGGTAGCGCTCCGGAAGCAGTCGTCGCGCATCTCCAAGGTCCAGAGCTCGCCGCCGTGCTCTGCCAGACCTTGCGCGACACAGTACGTCGAGCCTTCGCCGTTGCCTGTGCCGATCTCCATGCACTTGAGCACGTCCGGCTGCCTCGCCAGCTCGAACAGGGCCTCGCCGAGCGGGACGCCTCGATTCACTTCACCGGGCACGCGATCCCCTTTCCGCCTCGAGTGTGCGCAGAAGGCTACCACAGGGGTCTCTCGGTGTCAGGGCCGTCGCAGGGTAGAGTAGGCAGCGCACGACCACCCGGCCCACTCGCGGAAGAGGATCGGCCCTGCAGCTCGAGTACCGCACGAACCCGTTTGCGACGCATCAGCCTCTGCTGATAGAGCTCTTCGCCCAGGTCCTTGCCGGCTCGCCCGGGCCGGTCCTCGAGCTGGGCAGCGGCCACGGCAGCACGCCGCTCCTTCATGAGCTCTGTATGCAGCAGAGGAGGCTCCTCATCACGGTCGACGACGATGCCGACTGGCTCGATCTGCTCAGACCGGCTTTGGCCACCGGCGACCACCGGTTCGTGCTGGCCGAAAAGGCGGCGGCGGACCGCGGCCGCGCGGCCCCGGAGGCCGACGACGCCCACTGGAGGCGGCTCTACCCCGCGCTCGAGGCTTTCGCGAGCGACTGGTCGCTCGTGTTCATCGACAACGCGCCGTGGAGCGCCCGGCACCTGGCGCTCCTGGCGTTCCGCGCGCGGGCCGACTACGTGATGATCCACGACGTCGACTACTTCCCCGACAACGGCGTGTTCGGCAGGACGCTGCGCCAGACCGTGCCGCATGGCGATCACGGAGAGCGCAGCTACGACGACGTGCTCAGGCACTGGGTCGAGTACATGCCCCCCGAGCCGTGGCCGGCGCCCACAGGGCCGCCCACGCTGCTCGGTAGCGACCGGCACGACCGTTTCCCGACGGTCGACGTTGCGAACTACTGACCGTCATCGCGCGACCCACGCGGCCTAGGAGGCACGGATGCCCGGGACCGAGCGGTTCCTCGACCACGACATAGGGCTTGACGAGCACATCACCGGCAACGGGTTCATCGACGTGTGCGAGCGCACCGGCGCCACGTTCTGTGCCATCGACTACGTCCAGGAGTTCAGCGACCTCGAGGCCCCCGTTTTCGTCACCCACAACGGGGACTACCACTTGAACTCGGCGAGGTTCGCGCTCCGGCCCCGCGGCGTGCGCCGCTGGTTCGCGCAGAACAAGAAGGTGAAGTCCGGCCTCGTCGAGGGCATCCCGATCGGACTCGAGAACAAGGTCCTGCAGGTGTCCGCCTCGAGCCAGATGGGCCGCTTCGCATCGGAGGTCCCCGGCGCGCTCGAGAAGGCCAGGATCATCGACGCGCTGCATCAAAGAGAGCGCCGGAAGTCGCGGAACGTCTACGCCAACATGAACCCCATGACCTACCCCGACGAGCGTCTCCCGCTGCTCGAGTACCTGCGGCGTCTCCCGTGGGTCACCTGCACCGACAGGCTGCCCATCGCCAAGTACTACCGGGACCTGGCGAGGCACAGGTTCGTGGTGTGCCCCAGGGGCAACGGCACCGACTGCCATCGGGTGTGGGAGGCGCTGTACCTCAAGACCGTGCCGATCGTGCGCTCCAGCGTGGTCATGGACGAGTTCAGGGACCTGCCCATCCTGTTCCTCGAGTCCTGGGAGGACCTCACCAGGCCATACCTCGACGAGCGCTACGAGGAGATGATCTCCCGGCGGTACGATCTCGGCCGGATGCGCATGTCGTACTGGGCCGAGCGGATCGCGCAGGCCGTGCGCGAGGCGGCAGGCTGAGGCGGCCCGCCGGCGCCGCGGCCTGCCGGCGGCGCCACTCCCCGGGGGCCGCCTACTATCACTCCCCCGTGGCCTTCAGCATGAGGAGCGCCGTGCGCCACGTCAGCCCGACGTCCCGTGCCAGCACGCGCCAGCCCCCGGCGTTGCGCACGCCGTCGATGTAATGCAGGTCGGCGAGCAGCTCATCTCCGGCAGTACGCTGCGTGCCCTTGAGCAGTTGCGCGGGTCCGGTGAGCCCCGCGCAGATGACGGCCCGCCGGTGGATGCCCGCATCGATCTCGACGCGGTACTCCGCGACGGGCTTGGGGCGCGGGCCGACGAACGACATCTCGCCGGCGACGATGCTCAGGAACTGCGGGAGCTCGTCGAGGCCGGTCTTCTTCAGGAACGCGCCCACGGCCGTGACGTTTCCGGGCGTGTTCTCGGCGACCTTGGGCACCACGCCCTGTTCTCGGATGGCGCGGATCGCCGCGGCGCGCAGGATGCGGAACTTGCGAAGGTGGAACGGGCGCCCGCGCGAGACGCGCGTCTCGCGGTAGATCGGCCAGCCGCGGTCGGCAGGCACAGCCAGCGCGTCGGCGAGCTCCGCGGCAAGGATCACGGCGACGAGGGGAAGCGTGACCGTGAGCACGCCCGCGGCGAGCGTGACGTCGAAGGCACGCTTCTGCCAGGGGAGGCCCACGAGCTCGGCGCGATCGAGCCGCGCGACCTCGGCAAGGCCCTCGTCATCGAGCTGATAGGTGGCGGCGAGAGCCGCCGGGGAAGCCGTGAGCGAGGTCCGCACAGTACTCCCGACATGTCCCGGGCATGGATCGGCAAGCGCCGAAGGGCGGTACGAGTCTAGCACTCTCCGCGGCGCGTCACGTGGTAGCGTAGAAGGGGCGCGTCGAGCACAGGCACGCGGATGCGAGAGGAGGGGCGGTGCGGGCCTACGGCGGTAATCAGGTAGTCGTGACGGGCGGCGCCGGCTTTCTGGGAGCGCACCTGTGCCGGCGCTTGCTGGCCGACGGCTTCGAGGTCGTCTGCGTCGACAACTTCTACACAGGGACGCGCAGCGGCATCCGGGACCTGCTCCCGAACCCGATGTTCGACGTCCTGCGCCACGACGTCACGTTCCCCCTCTACGTCGAAGCCGATGAGATCTACAATCTGGCCTGCCCCGCGTCACCGGTGCACTACCAGCACGACCCCGTGCAGACCACGAAGACGAGCGTCCACGGAGCCATCAACATGCTGGGTCTCGCCAAGCGCGTGAAAGCGAAGATCCTGCAGGCCTCTACAAGCGAGGTCTACGGCGACCCGGCGGTGAACCCGCAGACCGAGGACTACTGGGGCAACGTCAACCCCATCGGGCCACGCAGTTGCTACGACGAGGGCAAGCGCTGCGCGGAGACCCTGTTCTTCGACTACCACCGCCAGCACGGGCTGCGCATCAAGGTGGTGCGCATCTTCAACACCTACGGCCCGGGCATGCACCCCAACGACGGGCGTGTGGTGAGCACTTTCATCGTCCAGGCCCTGCGCGGCGAGGACATCACGGTCTTCGGGGACGGCTCGCAGACCCGCTCGCTCTGCTACGTGGACGACCTGGTCGACGGCCTCGTGCGCATGATGGCCTCCGGGGACGACCTCACCGGACCGCTGAACATGGGCTCGACCTACGAGTGCTCGATGAACGAGCTCGCCGAGAAGATCATCGCCCTGACCGGCAGCCGCTCCACCATCGTGACCCGGCCGCTGCCCGAGGACGACCCCGTGCAGCGCCGCCCGGACCTGACGCTCGCCCGCGAGCGCCTCGCCTGGCGGCCGACGGTCGGTCTGGACGAAGGGCTCGCCCGCACCGTCGAGTACTTCCGCGCCCTGCTCGACGGCTGACGGATGCCGTGCGCAGTAGTGCGCGACGCCGCTCGCGGGCGCGGCCCGCGAGCATGCGCGCCCCTGGGCGACAGGCCGGCCTGACATGATCGCCAGCATCGTCCTCCACGACATGGACCGCTCCTGGTTCGCCTCCTACCGGTTCCGCTTGTGGATGCTCCAGGACTTCGACCAGCCCTACGAGATCGTCCTCTGCCTGTTCAACGACGAGTGCCGGCGCTTCGAGACACTGACGCGCGGCGGTAACCCGGCCGCGCGGCCACTCATCAAATCCCATCCGCGGCCGCGCTCCTTCAACATCTCGGCCGCCAACAACGTCGGCCTGCACCACGCCGGCGGGGAGTACGTGCTCTTCGCGAACTCCGACTTCGTCTATCCGAGCCACTTCCTGCGCACGTTTGTGGGAGAGCTGCGGCGCAGGGGCATCCAGTACGCCCTGGCGTCGAGAGTCGAGCTGTCGCGGGAGCAAACGGCCGCCCTCCCGGGCGTGGCGGCTGTTCGGGCGGGATCCGGCTTCGACTTCCTCGTGGGCTGCGAGCACCTGCCCGGCCGGCGGATCGTCGCGGACATCGCCCCGTGGACCGTGCGGCGTGAGATCGCGCTCCGCGTGGGCGGGTTCGACCCGCGCATCCTCTGCCACCTCAGCCATCCGCCCAGCGAGCTCTACGACGCGAGCGCCGCGGCGCAGGCCATCCTGGTGCCGCGCCGGTTGCGACTCAGGCAGGATCCCGGCTCCGAGGAGGACGTCCTCGCGATGCCGCTGCACTCCCAGAGCGACCTGATCGCCGATCTCCTCGCGACCACGCCGCCGCCTGCGGCTCCGCGAGAGACCACGGTCCGGTCGCCCCGGAGCCTGGCGAGGAGCGCGCTGCGTAGAGGCCGCCTGGCGTGGAAGGCCCTCACCCGAGGATGATCTGACGGCTGGCCCGAATCTCGCCGTCGTCATCACCACCGTGCAGCCCCCCACGCCCGCCGTCGGGGAGTGGGCGCGGCGCGTGGCCGCGCTCCCCGGGGCGCGGCTGATCCTCGTCGGCGACGCGAAGGGGCCCTTGACCTAAGACGCAGCGGGGACCGACTTTGTCCCGTTCCGCGAGCAGGCGACGATGGGCTTCGCCTTGGCCGGGCGCCTGCCGGAGAACCACTACGCCCGCAAGAACCTCGGCTACCTGACCCCCAACGAGTACGCGGCGGCACATCCGGTCGACGCAGCCTGAGAGCGATACGCTACGATGCCATCAAGCGGAGACACTGACCCTTCTGCTGGTACCAGGGATGGGGGCATCCCAGGGGTGGGTGAACGCCTATCGCCGTTTCTCCGACGAGGTGATCTGGCCGCGAGGCATGCCGCTGGCCGCGGCGAATCGCCCGGGATCCATCGCCCTGGCCTCCGAGCCTCCACCCGGAGTCGCGGGCGACGCGCCGATCCAGCAAGGCCTGGCCGACGGTTCGCCCGATGTCGAGGCCGTGTGGAGGCTCCTCATGAACCGACCGGTCGTCTTCCGCCGGACGCCGAGCTTGAGGCTGACGCAGGGCCAGTGGTGCCCCATCAACAGCCAGAGCACGTGGTGGTGGCCGGACGCGTACCCATTGCTGTACCTGCCCAGCACGTGCACCTTCAGGACGACAGACATCTGGCGCGGCCTCGTCGCTCAGCGCTGCCTCTGGGAGCTGGGGCACGGCCTGGAGTTCCACGCCGCCGAGGTCCACCAAGACAGGAATCCGCGCGCGCCTTCCCGAGACTTCGAAGACGAGCTTCCGGGCTACCTGCACACCGAGGCGAGCGCGCGATGCCTCACGGCGCTGCACCTGCGGCGAAGCGCCGACGGAGCGGCCGCCCACGTGCGCGCCTGTTCCCGCGCGCTCGTCGACTGAGGCTACACGGACCCGCGCGAGATCGCGATGCTCGAGGCCTTCCTCGAGGACTTGGGCACCGCGGCGGGCAGGTCTCTGCCGGCGCCTCTTCCGCGCGCCTCACGCGGCGGCCCCGCCAGCAGCTGAGGAGGGCCCTCACCGGTCCACCTCGGGCCGAGGCCCGATGCACACGCCTCCGCCGTCTGCGTCAGGTCTTGACGGCGTGCACCTGGCAGCCGTAGCGGAGCAGCTCCGCCGACCCCTCGTCTTGACGGCCCATTCGCGACAGGCCGCGGAGGACGACCGCCGCGGCCACGCGCTCGGGCCAGGACATGCGCGACGAGGCATACTGCCCGGCGACCGATTCGAACCGGCGGATCTCCTGGCTCATGAACTCGAAGTAGTTGCCGTTGGCGACGAGCTCTTCGATGCGCAAGCCGAGCGCGGGGAGGTGGCGCGTGTACCAGTACCGGATGAACCCGGTGGCGAAGTGAAAGGGAGACTGGTGCGTCCAGGAGCTGAACGGCGCCGTGAGGATCAGGTGACCGCCGGGCTTCAGGAGGCGCTGGAGCTCGCGGAGCGCCGCGAGGGGATCGGGAAGGTGCTCGAGCACCTCGATGGCCATCACGACGTCGAAGCTGGCGTCCAGGCGGGGGATGGCGGCGATGTCGCTGACGATGGTGATCGTGCCGCAGGGCCAGGTCCCGGACTGGAGCGCAGTCCCGTCTCCGCGGCCGTCGTAGCCGCAGAAGTCCTGGTACACGTACTCGAGGCGGCCGCAGAAGCGCCGGCACAGCTGCGTACCGGCGCCCGCGTCCAGGATGGAGCTACCCGGCGGAAGAGCACGGGGACGATCCTCGAGCCAGACGTCGCACCGGGCGGCGTTGTCGCGACCGGCCGGGCCGGAGAAGCTGTCGAGCGCCGCGGTGACTCTGTCACCCAGCATGCGCACCCTGTCCTCGGCGAACTCACCGAGCCGCACTTCCACCTCCCGTCTCACGCTGCTCGCCGGGCGACCCCGGCTCACGGCCGCCGGTCGGCGGCCGCATAGACGTCGCCGAACGCGCCGGGGTCGTCGGCGAAGAGCCGCGCCATCGTCTCCTTCGCCTCGGCGGCGCGGACCCACCTCGTAAGCGCGAGACGCATGGACAAGCCCACGGAGTAATTGAACCACCCCACGCCGAGCCCGGACAGGCGGTCTATCGAGGCGAACGCGCCACCGCCATACTCCGGCGTGAACTCGAAGGAGAGGTACGGCACCGCCGAAGACAGCCCCTGCAACACCTCGCACTCGTAGCCCTCCACGTCGATCTTGACGAAACGCGGCGTGCCGTAACGAAGGATGAGCCTGTCGAGCGTGGTCACCTGCACGAGCTCGCTCCGCTCCCACGACATCTCGGCGAAGCGGCCTGAGGCCGAGACCGCGTCGATCCAGTCGTTCGACAGCGACGACAACGCGTCCACCGTCGCAATCCTCATCTCGGCCTCCCCCTCGCGGGCGCCGAGGGCCGCCTGCACCACCTTGACCCGAGGCGTCAGCACGTAGGCGTCGTGCAGGAGGCGCGCCAGGACACCCTGAGGCTCCACCGCCACGACCCGCGCGCCCAATTCGTGGAGCACTCGTGTCCTGATGCCCCAGTTGGCCCCGACGTCGAAGCACAGAGCCCCCCGCGTGACGAATCTCGAGTACAGCTGCCGCGTCATCTGACCGACGCTGAGGGTATCCGCATCGGGGCACAGCTGGCGGCGCGCGTTGCGCACCGCGTCGACGCGCGACCGGGCGGAGGCCGGCAGGAGTCTCCCCAGGCCGGTGTGGCGGGGCTCGCCGGCGTCCCGCGCCGACCCGATCTGTCCCATCAGCTCCGTTGTCCTCACGTGCACACCCGCGTCCGTGTGTGGCGGGCAGACCAGTGTCGCATCGGGGATGCGCTGGAGAACGCCGCCGGAACGGATCGAGCGTACCACGCGCCCGGCGTCACCCGGGCAGGGAACGCCGTGCCAACGTCCTCTCCTCTCCGGACACGATCAGGCTCCGTCCCTGAGTCCCTCGGCGATACGCGACGGTCCGCGCCCTACGCCAGCAGCTGGCTCTGAAAGAGCTTCTGGTACGCCCCGGCCTGAGCGACCAGCTCTGAGTGCGTGCCGCGCTCGACGATGCGACCGCCCTCGATGACCAAGAGCTGGTCCGCCTGGATGACGGTCGCGAGCCGGTGCGCGATGACGATGAGGGTCTTGCGGCCGTGCAGCTTCGCGAGCGCATCCTGGATGTACTTCTCGGACTCGGAGTCCAGCGCACTAGTCGGCTCGTCGAGGACGATGATCGACGTGTCTTCCAGGAGCACGCGTGCGAGGGCGATGCGCTGCTGCTCGCCTCCCGAGAACCGCACTCCCCGATCGCCCAGCATCGTCTCAAGCCCCTTCGGCAGGTCGTAGACGAAGCCGGCGTGAGCGCCCTCGAGGGCGTCACGGATCTGCGCGGCCGACGGCTCGAAGCCGAGCCCGTAGATCAGGTTGTCGCGCACGGTGTCGTTGAACAGCATCGCGTTCTGGGTGAGAAAGCCGATGCCCCTGCGCAGGGCGCCCACGTCGAAAGCCTTGATGTCGGTGCCGTCGTAGGTGATGCTGCCGCCGGTGGCATCCCGCAGGCGCGGCAGCAGCTCGACCAGCGTCGACTTGCCCGTCCCGGAGCGCCCGACAACGGCGGTGAACGAGCCGGCGGGGATCGTCACGGAGACCCCTTTCAGCACCGAGCAACCCGCGGACACCACCGCACCGTCGGCAGCATGTATGTCCGGATACTCGAACGCGACGTCGCTCAGCACGAGCTCGCGCTCGAGCCCCGAGAAGGGCGTCGTCCCCCGCGCGATCGTGTTCGACGCGGCAGCGTCCAGCGTCATCTCCTGAACAAGAAGCAGCCCGGCCATGTTCTGTGAGATTGCCTGACGGTTTGCATTGAACTCCTTCACCTTGGCGTTCATGCGGTTCAGCACAAAGAGCAGCAGCCCCAGCTGAGGCAAGGTCATGCCCAACCAGGCGATGCCGATGTAGAGCGTGAAGAACGCCGAGAACATGAGCAGGGGATCGGCCGTCACCTCGATGTTCGCGCCCAAACGGGCCTGCCGCACAGCGATTCCTCGAAGCCTCTCCAGCAAATCCCGAATCCGCGTCGATTCGAGCTGCTTCTGGTCGCGCAGCTTGACGAGGCGCATGATGCCGAAGCGCTCGACGATGACGCCCCACGCCTGCTGCGTGACGCGCGCGGTCACCACGCCGTAGTCGCGGATCCGCTTGATGTTGGCGCGCACCGCCAGAGACACGACGACCGCAAAGAAGAGGATGCTGAACGTGAGCGGCACCGACAGCGCCAACAGAATGGCGACGTAGACCAGCATGAGCAGGGCGATCGAGAGCTGCTTGATGACGGCAAGGATCGCGGTGCCTCCGACGGCCGTCTGAGCGATGACGATGCCGACGAGTGTCCCGACGGCGTGACGCGAGAAGAACTCGGGGTCGGCGTCGAGGATCGCGTCGAGGGTCTTCATCTGCAGGCGCAGGGCGATGCGCGTGGACACGACGGCCGAGTACCAGGCGTTGAAGTAGAACACCACCTGCCGCAGCAGGATCGGGACGAACGCCAGCGCCAGCAGCACCGGCAGAGTCACCGGCAGGTGGAAGAACTCCATGAACTTATGGATCGTCTCCCAGATGAAGCCCGAGCTGTCGAGGATGGCAGTCTGACCGCCGTCGGCGTACTGCAGGACGGGCAGCAGCAGCGCGAGGCCGATGCCTTCGAAGAGCGCGAAGAGTACGGCAAACCCGACGAGCCCCGCGACCTCGGAACGCCGCACCTCGACCATCGCGAACATCCGCCGTATGGCGTTGATGCGCAAGAACTCGTTGAGGAAGTCCCAAGTCTTCTTCAGCACGTGGCGTGTCCTGCCTACGGTTGGTGAGATCGGTGAGAAACCTGCCCGTGCGGCTTGACCGCGATCGTGATTCTATACCTGCCTGCGGCGCGGCAGTGGCTTGGCGGACCTAGAGCTTCCAGAACGCGAACACCCCGTCGGCGCTACGCAGCGGCGCGCCGCCGAGCTCTTTCGTCAGCTCGCGCGTGATCTGTGCCCCGTCGTCGGCGTAGCCGTTGAGCTGCACCCAGACTCCCGTGAAACCCTTCGCGCGCAGCTCGCGCACCATCTCGGGCACGGGCAGGGCCGCGGTGGCCCTCTGCCAGGCGTCGTCGGCGCGGCCCTTCATGGCGCCGTAGCTCCAGCGCAGCCCGTCGGCGTGCAGGTAGCCGCGCAGCGGGTCGTAGTCCTGCATGCCGTAGAAGGGCCCTCCGGGCTCGGGATACGGCATGTACGGCAGCTGGTACACAGCCGCGTCCGAGGACAGCGCGGCCGCCACCTGCCGCACCCACGCCGCGTCGGCCGCGAAGGCCGTGCGCGCGGCCGCCGGCCCGGCGCTGAGATCGGCCGGCGTCTGGTCGAGCACGCCCAGGATGACGACGGCTACGACCGCGACTGCGACTGCAGCGCGCCACGCGAGCGTCCTGCGGCGCGCCAGAAGGCGGTCCGCCGCGACGCCCAGGCTCGCCAGCGCCAGGAACGCGATGAACACGCTGATGCGATTGTAGCTGCGGATCTGCGGCAGCACGCCGGCAGCGAGCACCGCGCCGAGCCCGCCGACGGTGGCGAGCAAGACCGCGGAGACATTCAGCATGCCGAACAGCCGGATGAGCGGCCGGCCGGCCGCCGGTGATCCCTCTTCGGCGCGGCGCCTGTCGCCGCGCACCGCGCCGAACAAGAAGACGAAGACAGAGAGAAGGAACCCCAGAGCTCCGACGACGCCGAGCGCCGCCATGTTGGATTCGTTGTCGAGCGATGGGCCCAGCTGCCGCAACCCGTCGCGATAGACGGCGCGCAGCTTGGCGAAAGCCGGTATCCGGTGACCGTCGATCGGCAGGAGCATCTGCGTGATCTTGAGGCCGTACACCTCTGCCTGGCCGGGATTGCGCACCAGGCCGTTCGCGTCGGCGCCATGCTGCCGTGTGTAGAGGACGCTCGGCGCGGCCTGCACTGCGGCCACCAGGGCCACGACGGCGATGAGCGCCGCGGCCGCGTAGGCCACACGCCGTTCGCGCTCGCGGACCGCGGCGCGCACGCCTGCAACGGCGATGAAGAAACAGCCGAAGAAGGCGTAGTAGACGCCGCAGAGCGCCGCCAAGGCACAGATCGCAAGCGCCGCCAGCGACCGCGGCCGCCGCAGGTCGAAGGGGGACCGGCCCGCGCTCCCCCTCTTCACCAAGGGCGGCTCCGGGGAGTCAAGCCACACGGCCACGAGGAGAAGCAGGGGCACGATCCAGTAGCTCGCCAGAAAGAGATGTCCCTCGCCGCGCATCCAGTGATACGGCAGGAGCGCATAGAGGACAGCGACGGCGGCAGACGTGAGGCGCGACGCACCCAGCCGGCGCATGACGAAGACCGCGGCGAGACCCACGGCCGGATACGACAGCAGGTAGAAGACGTTGATCGCTGTCGCCCATCCCGTTCCGAAGAACCCCAGGATCCGCAACGCCAGCAGGTGGAGCGTGTCGGCCGAGGGCACGTCGTAGGTCTCGCTGACCCCGGGGGCGCCGAGCGCCCGGTTCACGTACACGGCGCCCGTCTCAAGAAGGTTCTTGACGCCCGCCTGCGTGGAGAGCGCATCCGACCCGTACGCGAAGGGCACCGTGAGGTCGAGCGTCCAGAGCCGCATGAGCCAGGCGATGACACCCAGGGGCAGCAGAGCGCCGACGACGTAGGCCACTGCCTCGGCGATGGCCGCGCGGTCCGGTGGCCACAGACCGCGGCGAGGCCCCCTCGACCCGTCCGCCTCTGCCCTAAGGGGCGTCACCCGCCGCTCCTGGCCAGGCTCGCCACGCGAGCTCTCGCGAGCCCCGCTGTGGACCGCCAGAAGCCGCAGGGGCGGCCGTAGCCGGAGCATCCGGCGGCGGCCACCTGCGGCACCTCGCGCACCCGCGCGCGCTCGCGCAGACGCGGCAGCAGATCGACGTCGACGCCGCGGCCGGAGCCGATCAGCCCCTCGGCGTCACATGGGGCGGCGCGCAGGGCCGCGACGGAGTACGGCACGGCGGGAGCGGCGTAGTCGCGCGGGCCCGGTGCGGGCAGCAGCGGGCGGAAGACTGCCGACGTGGCCCGGCAGCGCGCCGCGCGCAGAAGGCGGGCGGCCCTGCCGCCCCCGCTGCGCGCCCCGGGCGCAAGCCGCGACGCCGCCGGTTCGACGAACCGCCGCGCCAGCCCATAGGCAGCCGGCACGGTCACGAGCACAAGAGCGATGTACCACTGCCAGACCTTCGTCCCGGGCGACCCCGGCGGCACCTTCCACAGTTCGAAGAGCCACGGCTGCCTGAGGTTGAGCAGCCTGGGCGGCGCGCCGCTGAGCCGCGCGTCCTCGTCGTGCGCCTTCAAGAACGCCTGGTATTTCGGCGTACCCGCCTGCATCAGGTAGTTGATGCGCAGGTGGATGCATCCGTCGAAGGCGTACTTCTCGGCAGGCGAGTCGACGGCCAGCGAAGCACGAAAAGCCGCCGTCTTGTCGCGCGGCTCGCCGGGCAGACACCGGCCTGGTACAGGAAGGGCATCGCAACGAGGACGATGGCGTCAAGCGCGGCGGCGCTGCGCCAGCCGCGCGAACATGCCCACCCGATCGCGCCGGTCACGCCGACAGCGAGAATGGCGATCGCCGCAAGCGCTACCCCCGCAGGCGCGGCCATCACGAGCCCGGCGGCGTGGACATGAGCCGCGGCCGTGGCAAGGAGCGTGGCGATCACGGCGAGCCCGGCCGCCGGTGCGAGCTCTCTGGCGCCGCGCATGCCGTTGCGACGCCCAGAGGTACCGCGGTGCTGCCGACTCGGTTCGCTTGCGAGGCCCCAGTACGAGGCCGACGCTTACGCACGAAGCGTTCCTGGATGCGGCTGGTCGCTTGCGGTGGTCACACCGCTAGCGCACCGTCAGCGCGGCACTCTGGGCGCTCGACTGGGCGTTGCCGGCCAGGTCGTGGGCCAGGACGCGCATCCGGTATGTGCCGCGCGGCAGGATGATCTTCCACGCCGGCGCAGTGTGCCAGCCGTTCATCAGCGGCTGCCCCAGGCCGTGGCTCAGCACGACTCTGCCTCTCCCGTCGAGCACCTGCACAAGGGTGTCGCGCGCCCTGGGGCAGCTGAGGTCGTCGACGCGGTAGTGAAGCTTGACGCTGCTGCTGCGGATCACGGTGGCGCTCGACACCGCAGTGGCGGGGGGCCGCGTGTCTATGGCGACCTCCACCTGCTTGGGTGGGTTCTCCCAATTCAGGATCTTGTCTACTGAGAAGAAGTACACCACGTGCACGCCGTCGTTGCGGTGATCCTTTGGTGCACGCACCCTCACGGTGTTGCCGATGGAGTAGTCGCCGCTCGCACCGATGCGATAGAAGGTGCACTGCACGCCCAGCCCGACGTCAGTGGCCACGAGCGAGAAGTCGGTCGTGGTGCGATGCCACAAGCCGGTGAGACCGCTCACCGTGGTCACCGGCGGCACATCGTCGTCCTTCACGTTCTCGATCAGCGGCGTGCTCACCCCCCCTCCGGGCGTCGGCGTGGACACCCTGACCGCGGGCGTGCCGGCATACGCGATGTCCGCCGCCGCGATCTGCGCCTGCAGTGATTGCGGCGAGACATACGTGGTGGGCTTGTCCGCGCCCGCCCACTGCACCACCGAGGCGGGCGTGAATCCGCTGCCCGTGACGGTAAGCGTGAACGCCGGCCCGCCGGCCCACACCGAGGCCGGCTCCAGCTGCGCCGCGACCGGCGCCGGATAGACGATGGTGAACACGCGCGCCGAGGCAGACTGGCCGCCGCCCGGCTGTGGGTTGACCACGCCCACGAACGCGGTGCCCACCGCAGCGAGGTCACTTGCAGGGATGCTGGCCGTCAGCATGAAGTCGCTGATGAATCCCGTAGTGCGCTCCCCGCCGTTCCACAGCACCGTGGAGCCCGGCACGAACCCGCTGCCGATGACGGCGATGCTGAACGCGCCGTCGCCGACCGTGGCCAGAGCCGGGCTGATGCCGGTCACGTCCGGCACGGGATTGGGCGCCGCGACCGCAAACGAGACCGGCGGGGAGACGCCGCCGCCTGGAGGCGGGTTGTCCACGGTCACCGTGGCCGTCTGCTGCGTCGCGATGGAGGTGGCATCGACCTGCGCCGTGAGCTGGCTCTCCGAAAGGTAGGTGGTCGCCAACGCCTGCCCGTTCCAGTCCACCTGCGACGCCGGCACGAAGCCGACGCCGTCGACCGTCAGGGTGAACGCGGCACCACCGATGACCGCCGCGCTGGGCGAGAGTGAATTGATGTGCGGCGTGGGGTTGTCGCCGGCGTCCGCGGGGCGCGACACCATCGCCCGCGCCCCTTGCGCCTGAGCGGCGAGGCCGCCGAGCACCCACAGCAGGGCCACCACCAACACGGCGGTAAGCACTCCGACGCGCGTCACGATCCGCATTGCTGTGACCCCTTCCGCAAGTGTGCGACGGAGGCGATTGTACTACGCCGTCGCCCCAGCCGCAGCCGCCGCCCCAGCCGCAGTCGCCGTGAGCCCTGCGGCCGCTGGAGCCACGGCGCGCCCAGGTACGCAGCGGTGCCTGCTTGGAGAAAGCACAAGGGGGCGGGGCGCCTTGCGGCGCCCCGCCCCCCTGCCCGGCTTCTGCCGGCGTCGATCACTTCACGGTGATCCGCGCCGAGCCCGGAGTCTTCTGCGGGTTGCCGGCGAGATCCTTGCCGTAGACGTAGTAGGTGTACTTGCCCGTCTTCCGCGTGCTCCATTTGAACGAGTACCACTTGTTGATGTTCTTGGTGTTGGTGAAGGTCACCGTCTTCATCGTCTTGCCGCTGGAGTTCTTGATCTTGACCCAGACGGTCTGCGCCTTGGGGCTGAGATTGTCCTTGATCTTGTACTGGACCTGGATGGACTTGCCCGCCGCTCCCGTCACGTTCTTGCCGTACGTCGTGGGGGCGATGGAGTCCATGTTCAGCGCCAAGGTGGCGGGAAGGCTCACGTTCCCGGCGTTGTCCAGCGCCTGGTAGCTGTACTTGAGCTTGGCATTGGCGCTGGCGAGCACCGTGAACTGGCTGCCGGTGATCCAGTCCGGCAGCGGAGTCGTCTGAAGCCGGTACTGCGCCGCAGCGATGCCCGACACCGTGTCGACTCCCTTGATCGTCACGGCGACGTTCTTGTTGTACCAGCCGGAGCTGCGCGACGGCGCCGTGGTGACGCTGACCGTCGGGATGCTGGTGTCGATGTTCACGTACGCCGTATGGGTGGCTTCGACGTTGCCTGCCCTGTCGGTAGAGAAGTACTGAACGTTGAAGCTCCCGTTGCTCGTCGCCGTCCCCACGGTGAACGGTGCCGTGTAGGTGCTCCACGAGGAGTTCACGCCGTACCTGGTGCCGCCGGCCGGCACGCCCGAGGACGCGTCCGTCGCGTTGAGCGTGACGAGGAGCGGCGTGTTGCGCCAGCCGGTCGTCGCGCTTGACGCCAGCGTCGGTGTCGCTTCCGTGCTCGGCGCCACGGTGTCGATATTGATGTATCCGGTCCCGATCCCCAGGTTGGCGGCCCAGTCCAGCGCCGAGTAGATCACCTGGTTGCTGCCCTCGACGATGCCGCCGGTGCCCTTGGCATAGGTGAAGTGCCAGGTGGCGGTCGTGGTCGTGTCGGTGGAGCCGCTGTTGATGATGCGGGAGATGGACCGCACACCCGAAGTGGCGACGCCTGCAGAGGGCACGGTGTCGGTGGCCACCAGGGTCACCGTACCTGTCGTGGAGTTCGACCATAGCGCCGCATCGCTCTGCGTGGCGACCGGCGCCAGGCCGGTGACCGCAGTGAACGTGGGGTTCGTCTCGTCGATGTTGATGAAGCCTGGGGAGTGTGCGCTCTCGGTACCGGAAGTGTCGCTCGCCCAGAACTTGATCGCATGGGAGCCCTCCGAGATGACCGGGAAGCTGAGCATGGCGGTCCCGGTCGCGGTGGCTGTCTTGGAGGTCGATGTGATCCCATTGTCGGAGCTGAAGTACACGGTCTCCGTAGCATCGACGGTCGAGGCGGCGGGAATGGCCGTGATCGCCACCGTCTGGCTCGTGTTCTTCCACAGCCCCGCGGCTCCCTGCGCACTCGTCGGCGCGAAAAGGTAGCTGGAGCTGCTCGTGGGGGGGCTGCTGGGGGTCGCCAGCACCGGGGCCACCGCCAGAAGCGCAAGCACGACCGCAAAGCCCCCGATCCAGAGGCCGCCATGCGCGCCCCTCTTGCTCCGCGTGCGCCCGCCCTGTCTGTCTTTGCCCATACGGCACCTCCAATGTGGTTGCCCTACTTCTAGCGCCTGACGCGCCCGAACACAAGGCCAACGGCGCGGCGGCCGGCCCCACTGCACCTACGAATCATACCCGTATCCGGGCATAGAAATGGACGGGGCGCCTTTCGGCGCCCCGTCCACTGCAGCTGCCTTCGAATGGAAGGCGGTCGTGACTTACTTGACCGTCAGAGTACCGCCGCCCCGCTGAGTCTGCGAGTTGCCGGCCTGATCGACGGCGCTGATGCGGATGTTGTACTTGCCCTTCTTGAGGTTGACCATGAAGGCCCTCGTCTGGGCAGCACCCGTGGCGACGTTAGCGTAGTTGTGCGTGCTAAGCGTCTGGCCGCTCTTGGTGCGGATCTGGATGCTGACCGAAGCCATCGGCGTGACCGAGGTGACGTTGAACCGGAAGGTGGCCCTATGGCCCTTCTTCACGGACACGTTGCCACCGGTGACCGACGGGCCGGTCGAAGCGACCTTGACCTGGATGGTCTGGTCGGCCGACTTGAGGCCGACCTTGTCGACGCCGTGATAGGTGACGGTGATGACACCGTTGCCACCGATCGAGGCGGTATCGCCACTGTGCCACGTAGTGCCACCGTCGGTGCTCCACTGGGTCGTGGCGTAGCCGGAGCCAACGTCGCTGCCAGAGAAGTTGATGGTGGCCGGGCCGGTCTGCCAGTTCCCGTTCTTGGGATCAGAGGCACTGACCGTCGGCGGAGTGACGTCGAGCTTCACGGTCAGGGACTTGTAGCCCGTGATGTTTCTCCAGCTGCCGCCCCAAGTCCAGGTCGTGAACTCGGAGTTGCCGAGGCTCCAGGCCGGAGCGCTGGTCTCTGCGCTCCACGCTGCCGCATCGAACCAAGCCGGCAGAGCAGCGTCGACGGAACCGAAGTCGATGGTGTGGATCGAGCCCTGACCACCAGAGAGCGTGATCGGGGTGTCGAGCGTCGTGGCCGGCGTCGTGGCAACGTTCTGCAGCCACGGCGTGGACTGATCGACGCGATAGATGGTGGCGGCCACGCCGGCACCAGTAGCCTGGTCGGTGGCGGTCAGGTTGAACGGCACCGTGCCGTTGACCCAGCCCGTGTCGCCGGTGGTGACGGGATCGCGGGTGTCGATGTAGACCGTGCCTGTGGCGTCGGCCGACACGTTGCCCACGCCGTCAGTGGCATGGTAGGTGTACGGGAAGATGCCGTCAGTCACGTGCGAGATGACGTTGACGTTCAGGTCGATCTTGGCCGTGGCCCCAGGGACCACCGTCCAGTCGGCATACGGGTAAATCAGCCCGCTGGAGAAACTGTCGATCCAGCTCGGCATCTTGAACGACACGCTTGCCACGCCGCTGTTGGGGTCCTTGGCGTTCAGGGTGACGTACCAATACTCCCAGCCGCTGGTGGCGCCGAGCTTGTTTCCGCCGGTCTGGCGGCTGTCGAAGCCGGCGTTGACCCACCACGTCGGCGCGTCGTTGGTGACGACAGGAGCCTGGTTGTCGATGAAGATCTTGACCAGGTGCCACACTTCCTTGTTGGCCGGCTCAGCCTTGTCCACCGAGCGGTACCACACGTACGTGGGACCAACGGGGGCCGTGGCGGTGATGGTGTCGGTGTTGAGCGCCGGAGTCTGGCCGGCGGTCTTGGTGCCCGAGGCAGTCAATGCCGGAGCAGCCGGAACCGCAGTACCGCTGGTCACCTGATTGATGTACTCGGTGTAGTCCACGCCAGCGCCGCCGTTGTCGTGGGCGCTGAAGGTGATCGTGACCGGGCCCTTGGTGTAGCCGGCGAACGTATCGGCGCCGGCGGGCGAGACGGAAGCGTTGGTGTCAGGCGCCCAGACGTCGAAGTAGACCGTGAAGGTGCTCCGGCCGGTGTTGCCGACCATGTCGTTCGCGGTCAGCGTCGTGACGGTGCTGGCGAGATACGCGGGATCGATGAGCTTCGGCGGGGTGATCGTGCCGGTAACGTCCTGAACCCACGGATTGGCGCCGGTCGGCACGCCGATGTTGAAGCTCGCGGTGCTCGTGTCGATGTTCGTCCAGTCGGCACGCGCCGTGTCGATGCCCGAGCCGTTGGGATCGGACGCGGTACCCGTGAAGTTCACGGACACGTTGCCGTACCAGCCCGAGTTGCTGGGTGAGCTGGTCCCAGCCGCATTCATGAGGGCGCCACCGGGATTGGCCGGCGTGAGCGTCCACGCCCACACTGGGTCATGGCTGTCGCTGTAGAGCATGGTGTTGGTGACGGGCTCCGTGATGGTCGAGGTCGACTCAACGGCGCTCGAGACGGTGTTGGCACCTTCAAGGAGAGAGAGCGTGCCGCTCACCATGGGGGTGTTGGTCGTCCACGGGAGCCAGGTCGAGGGACCACCGTTGGTCCAGTAGCGGACCTTCTGCAGTTGGTTCCCGCCGTCGGTGGCTGGAGTCCAAATGGGGCCACCGGTAAGGTCCACGTACGCCTTGAAGTAGCCGGTGACGGTGTAGTTGCCGTTGACCCAGTTGCCGCCGTTCTGCCCTGCGACCCAGGACGCACTCGTGCTGTCGAGAGTCGCCTTGGCGCCATAGACCGTCGGCGCGGCCATGGCGGCCGGCACGAACGCCAGCACCAGGAGCGCGACTACCAACGCAAGAAGGATGACTCCCTTCTTACTCCGTCGTTTCGTTTGCTGCATGTTATGACCTCCTGAGCGTTTCAGTACGGTGGCTTTCCGCCAAGTTGACGTGGGGCTGACCCACGGGGACGCATGATCTTGTCACGACACGACCACCTCCTAGACTTGCTTGCAGAGCCCTCTCCGCCTGAGTCGGGGTCATGACCTGACCCGCTTTCGCGTTCTGCTCGCCGCTGCACGAACAAGCACAACGCCCCCTCTGCTTCTTACTCCACACAAGGACGCACTCTATAACGACCGCTACACATGAGTCCAGCAGGGCTCACGCCACGGTTGCGCGCATTTGAGGGTGGAGCGGGGATTCTCAAGGTCAGATGACCTCCAGATCGACTCTGTCGAGTATGTCTCTACAACGCGAGTCACGACTTTCCTTCTCCGGCAGTAGCACCCACCTCCCCTTTCGTAGCCTCCGGTGCGGGCCGACAAGCGACTGATCTGGCGTATCGCCCTGTCTGTCGCGTTGCCCCTGCACCGGTATGACGCTCCCGGACGCCCGTCCGGGCACGTCCGTTGTGGCACTCTACCGTGCGCCCAAGTGGCACGCAACACGCAATCGTGCATTCCTTCACGATGCGCGGATCCGCATTCGCGTCTGCCCCGGCCGCCGCCGGCCAGGACGCGCTCCCAGGCCCCCGGGGCTCTCGCGCGCGTTAGGATTAAGCGGCGCGCGCGCACGGGGCCGGGGGCGAGAAACGGACGGGGCCGGCCACGGAAGGCGGCCGGCCCCGTCCGGTGTTCTCCAGGCGCGCCATCGCAGCCGCGCCGCGAGCGGCAGCGCCCGCAGGCGCCCGTCGCGATCTACTTGATGGCGTCTTCCCCGCGCTCGTTGGTGCGCGTGCGGACGGCGTCCTCGACCGGGAGCACGAAGATCTTGCCCTCGCCGATCTGGTTGCTCTTGAGAGAAGTGGTGATGGCATCCACGATGCGCTTGACGTCCTTCTCAAGCACGACCATCTCCACCTTCATCTTGGGGTGGAAGCGGAACTCGCCCGGCTTGACGGTCTCGCCGCGCGTGAAGCCCTTCTGCACGCCGAAGCCCTTGACCTCGGCGACCGACATGCCTACGACGCCCTCGACAGCCAGCGCCTCGGCGACCGTGTCGAGGTTGTACGGCTGGATGTAGCACTCGATCTTCTTCATACTCGCCGCTCCTTTCAGCCCACCGTCCGGGAAGCTGCGGTGGGATGTGATCCATGGCCCGTGCTCGTGCTGCGTCGTTCATACCCGAGGGCGAAAGCGTAGCAAACGCCCTCGCGGCAGGCTCGACGCGGGCCTGCCGAATGCGACGGGGCGCGGCCCGGAGGCCGCCGTTTGCGACGTGCCCGGCATCCGCCGGGCCGCGCCACCGTCTGCAGGGAGTCAGCTCAGACGAGACCCTGGTCCAGCATCGAATCGGCGACCTTGAGGAAGCCCGCGATGTTGGCGCCGGCCACGTAGTTGCCCTTGACGCCGTAGGCATCGGCGGCTTCGACGCACTGCCGGTGGATGGCCTTCATGATGCCGTGCAGGCGCGCGTCCACTTCTTCGCGCGTCCAGCTGAGACGCAGGCTGTTCTGGCTCATCTCGAGGCCCGAGGTGGCGACGCCGCCGGCGTTGGCGGCCTTGCCGGGACCGTAGAGGATGCCCTTCTCGACGAAGAGGTTGACGCCCTCAGGCACGGTCGGCATGTTGGCGCCCTCGCTGACGACGTACACGCCGTTGTTCAGGAGGTTCTGGGCGTCCTTGGCGTTGATCTCGTTCTGCACCGCGCTCGGGAAGGCGCACTGGGCCTTGTGGTCCCACAGCGGGTTGAAGCCCTTGGCCTTGTCGACGGGCGTGTAGACGGCGCCCTTGAACTTGTCGGCGTACTCGCTGATGCGACCGCGCTTCACGTTCTTGAGCTCCAGCAGGAAGGCGAGCTTGTCGCGATCGATGCCGGCCTCGTCGTAGATGTAGCCGGCGGAGTCACTGCAGGTGACGGGCTTGCCGCCGAGGTCGAGGATCTTCTCGATCGTGTACTGGGCGACGTTGCCGGAGCCGCTGACGAGGCAGGTCTTGCCCTCGAGGGTCTCGTTACGGGTGGTGAGCATCTCGGCGGCGAAATAGACCGAGCCGTAGCCGGTCGCCTCGGGACGGATCAGCGAGCCGCCCCAGTTGAGGCCCTTGCCGGTGAGCACGCCGACGAACTCGTTGCGCACGCGCTTGTACTGGCCGAACATGAAGCCGATCTCACGGCCGCCCACGCCGATGTCGCCGGCGGGCACGTCGGTGAACTGGCCGATGTGGCGGCTCAGTTCCGTCATGAACGACTGGCAGAACTTCATGACCTCGAGGTCGCTCTTGCCCTTGGGGTCGAAGTCGGAGCCGCCCTTGCCGCCGCCCATGGGGAGCGTGGTCAGGGAGTTCTTGAAGACCTGCTCGAAGGCGAGGAACTTGAGGAGGCCGAGGTAGACGGTCGGATGGAAGCGCAGGCCGCCCTTGTAGGGGCCGATGGCGCTGTTCATCTCGATGCGGAAGCCGCGGTTGACCTGGACCTCGCCCTTGTCGTCCACCCACGGGACGCGGAACATGATCACGCGCTCAGGCTCGGAGATGCGCTCGAGGATCTTCGCGTCGCGGTACTTCGGGTTCTTGGCGATGACGGTCTCGAGAGACTCGGCGACTTCCATCGCGGCCTGGTGGAACTCCGGCTCGCCGGGGTTCTTGACCTTCAGCTTGGCCATGTATTCGTCAACGAATGCGCTCATGTAGTGCCCTCCACTTGGCGGTACGGGTCGGTTGGGTGAGTGCGCGCTACGGCGAGAGAAGGTCCCGCCGGGATCACGGAAGAGTTACCAATCCCCTCTCGCGCGGGCCGTCGCCCCCATGGACGCGGGACCAGCGCACGTCGACGTTGCAGAGCTTCCTGCGCTCCGCGGGCGCCGAGAATGCGCCGTGGGCGCGGAGCGCCCTGACTATACGCCCGCGTGTACCGGCCCGCAGTCGCCATCCGGGCCAAACTTGGCGGTCGAGTGTGTGCCAATTGGTACACCATGGCACATCGGCCTCGAGCATCGCGCTGCCGGCGCCGGCTGTCGAGCCGGCCGCGGCGAAGCCGGAGGCCGCTCGCGGGCGCCGGCGGGTACGCCCGTCCTTGTACAGAGCGTACAAACCAGTAGGCGCCGGTTGGCCCCTCGTCCCGACAAATTGACTACGCGCCGAGGCGCTCCTATAGTCAGTCTCAAGGGCGTGAGGATGTGTGTGTTTCTCCTTTGCCCCGTCGTACCGACTCAACGCGCGAGCGCTCCCGTGTGAACGCGCGCCCGCGCCGCGGAAGGCCAGCGCCGCGCCCACTCCAAAGGGCGCCAGGAAGGAGTTAACGCATGGCTCTCAGGACGCCCGAGGAGTTCATCCAGAGCCTCGCCGACCTACACCTCCAGATCTACCTCTTCGGCGAGAAGATCGACGACTACGTCAACCACCCCATCATCCGCCCGAGCATCAACTGCATCGCGATGACGTACGAGCTGGCGGCGATGCCGGAGTACGAGGACCTCATGCTCGCCACGAGCCACCTCACCGGCAAGAAGGTCAACCGTTTCACGCACATCCACCAGTCCACCGACGACCTTTCCAGAAAGGTCAAGATGCAGCGCCTGCTGGGCCAGAAGACCGGCTCCTGCTTCCAGCGCTGCGTGGGCATGGACGCCATCAACGCTCTCTACTCGGTGACCTACGAGATGGACCAGGCCAAGGGCACCGACTACCACGAGCGCTTCAAGAAGTACGTGCAGTACCTGCAGGACAACGATCTCGTCGCCGACGGCGCCATGACCGACCCCAAGGGCGACCGCGGCCTGGCGCCCCATCAGCAGCCAGATCCCGACGTGTTCGTCCATGTCGTGGAGAAGCGTGACGACGGCATCGTGGTGCGGGGCGCCAAGGCGCATCAGACCGGCGCCTGCAACTCACACGAGATCATCGTCATGCCCACGGTCGCCATGCGTGAGGGCGACGAGGACTTCGCCGTGAGCTTCACCTGCCCGGCGAACGCCGAGGGCGTGTACTACATCTACGGGCGCCAGAGCTGCGACACACGCAAGCTCGAGGACAACACGCTCGACGTCGGCAACGCCAACTTCGGCGGCCAGGAAGCGCTCATGGTCTTCGACGACGTCTTCGTGCCGTGGGAGAACGTCTTCATGTGCGGCGAGATCGAGTTCTCCGGCGCGCTCGTGGAGCGCTTCGCCGGCTTCCACCGCCAGAGCTACGGCGGCTGCAAGGTCGGCGTCGGCGACGTGCTCATCGGCGCCGCCGCCACAGCCGCCGACATGAACGGCGCCGCCAAGGCCAGCCACATCAAGGACAAGCTCATCGAGATGACGCACCTCAACGAGACGCTCTTCTCGTGCGGGCTGGCCTGCTCCTACGAGGGCGTCAAGATGCCGGCCGGCAACTTCCAGATCGACATGCTGCTCGCCAACGTCTGCAAGCAGAACGTGACGCGCTTCCCCTACGAGATCGCGCGCCTCGCCGAGGACATCGCCGGCGGCCTGATGGTCACGATGCCGTCGGCCCAGGACCTCGCCGACGAGAAGATCGGCCCCATCGTCGAGAAGTTCCTCGTCGGCCAGTGCGACACGCCGGTGATCGACCGCCTGCGCATCCTGCGCCTCGTGGAGAACCTCACGCTCGGCACCGCGGCCGTGGGCTACCGCACCGAGAGCATGCACGGCGCCGGCTCTCCGCAGGCGCAGCGCATCATGATCGCGCGCCAGTCCAACATCAACCACAAGAAGGAACTGGCCAAAGCACTGGCCGGCGTCGGCAAGCCGTGGAAGAACGAGGCCAGGGTGCCGACCGCGGTGCAAGCAGACTGAACATGGCGGACGAGCGCGAAGCGGAGCGGGAGGGTCGGGTGAAGGTCGTCTACTGCGGCGGCTGCAACCCGCACATCGACCGCTCCGCCGTCGCCGCCGGACTGCCCCTCGACGACCTGGACGCAGGCGTGGAGGCCACCGTGCACCTCAGCGGCTGCCCCCGGGCCTGCGCCTCGGACCACCAGCTGACCGGCCCGCAGGACGCGGCGCCGGACGCGGCCGGCGAGACGGATGATCCGGTCGGAACAGCGTCGGCCGCCGAGGCCGCACCGCACGCCGGGCACGGCCACGTCACGGTCGTCGTCGCCGGCGAGCTCGTCGACGGCGTCCCCACGCCCGAGGCGCAGCTCACACCCACGATCACGCGCAAGCTCAAGGAGTAACGGGATGGACTGGAAGTCGGAGTACGACCGCAAGCGCGTGTCCGCCGCCGAGGCGATGAAGTGCGTCAAGTCGGGTGACCGCGTGGTGTTCGCGCACGCCTGCGGCGAGCCGCTCGAGCTCGTCGACGCGCTCGTCGCCCGCGCCGCCGAGCTCGAGCACGTGGAGATCAACCACATGGTCGCCATGGGCAAGGGCGAGTACGCCAAGCCTGAGTTCGCGGACAGCTTCTACCACAAGTCACTGTTCGTCGGGGCCTCGACGCGCGAGGCCGTCAAGGACGGGCGCGGCGACTACATCCCGGTCTTCTTCCACGAGATCCCCAAGCTTTTCTGCGAGGGCTACCTGCCGCCGGACGTCGTGCTCATCCACGTCTCGCCGCCCGACAAGCACGGCTTCTGCTCGTTCGGCATCTCGGTCGACTACACCAAGCCGGCGGCACAGGTCGCCAAGACGGTCGTCGCCCAGGTCAACCCCAAGATGCCGCGCACGCACGGCGACTCGTTCATCCACGTCTCGGAGATCGACTTCGTCGTCGAGACCGAGCAGGACATCATCGAGCTGCAGCCGCCGAAGATCGGCCCCGTCGAGGAGGCCATCGGCCGCCACATCGCCGGCCTCGTCGACGACGGGGCCTGCCTGCAGCTCGGCATCGGCGGCATCCCCGACGCCGTCCTCGCCTTCCTGCACGAGAAGAACGATCTCGGCATCCACTCGGAGATGTTCAGCGAAGGCGTCGTCGACCTCTACAACGAGGGCGTCATCACCAACGCCAACAAGGCGGTCAACCGCGACAAGATCACGGCGACCTTCCTGATGGGCACGCGGCGCCTGTACGACTTCGTGGACGACAACCCGGCCGTCAACATGTACCCGGTCGACTTCGTCAACGACCAGACCGCCTTTGGTTGGGCCTTCGACCACTACGACGGCACCAATCCCACCTCCGTCCGCGTCGACATCGACGGCATCAAAGGCACCCCCTTCCTGGCCAATGTCGCACGCCCCGATCTGACCAACTGGCTCGGCTCGGCCGACCACGGCTTTGTCTACACCCTGCCCACCAACCTCACCATGTGGCCTCGATATGCTCCAACCCCGCGAATAATGACCTATAACTTCGGCATTCAGCACGAATTCCGGGGCAACGTGATCCTCGAAGTAAATTATGTAGGCAATCTGGGTCGGCACCTTCCCCAGATAACCAACGTCAACCAACTCCGTGTAGGCACTCTCACCGTGCCGGGCAACAGCGCCATCAACCCCAATGCGCTGCGCCCCTATCTGGGATACTCCAGCATCACGCTCGATGGCGGCCAGCAGGGCAGTGCCCTCAATGACAACTCGAACTACAACGCCATGCAAGTCACCGCCGGCCGGCGCTCCCGCAAAGGCCTCACTTACAACGTGAGTTATACCTTGTCACGCGCGCTCGATACATCTTCAGGCACACCGCAAGACTCTTATAACATCAGGCCAGACTACGGACTCTCGTCCGTCTTCCGCAAACACGTTTTCAACTTCAGCTACGTGTACGAACTGCCCTTCTTCGCCCATCGAAAGAACAGCGTGCTCTGGCAGTCGCTGGGAGGCTGGAGCCTCTCCGGAATCACCGGATTCCAGAGCGGCGCCCCCAACACCGTTTCCGTGGCACAGGACGTCGCCGGCATCGGCGTCGCTTCCTCACGCGCCAGCGTGGTTGGCGACCCGGATCTGCCTGCCGATCAGCGCACTCTCTCCCGTTGGTTCAACACCGCCGCCTTCATGCCCGTTGCCTCTATGACCCGCGGCCAGTTCGGCAACTCCGGCCGCAACATTCTGATCGGTCCCGGATTTCAGGTTTGGGACATGTCTCTCAGCAAATCCGTGTCATTCTCGGAAAGCGCCCGCATACAGTTCCGCGCCGACGCGTTCAACACGCTCAATCACGCAAACTTCACCAGCCTGGCAACTACAGTGACCAGCCAGAACTTCGGCTCCATCACAGCGTCGGGCCCGGGCCGTGTATTATCTTTGGGATTGAAATTGCAGTTTTGAGGAAATAATAGCCGAAATGACAAAACCGACACGAAGAAACCTGGCCGGGCTTGCCGCCGGCGCGTTCGTCAACCTCAACCCTCGTGCTTACGGCGCAAACGAACGCGTCAATTTGGCGCTGGTAGGCGGTCGTGGCCGCGGCCGCAGCATCTCGCTCGATGCCATCAAGGCCGGCGCCAACTTCGCCACTCTGTGCGACCTGGATGACGAGGTGCTTGGCCAGACCGGAGCTACACTTCAGGAAGCGCAGAAACGCAAACCCGCCCTCGAAAAAGTCTTCGAGCGGGTTCTTGAAGATCGCAACATCGATGGCATCATGCTCGCGACGCCTGATCACTGGCACGCCCGTCAGACCATCCTCGCCTGCCAGGCCGGCAAGGATGTCTATGTCGAAAAGCCGCTCTGCCAGACCATCGAAGAGGGTAATCGCATGCGCGAAGCTGCCCGCAAATACAATCGCGTGGTGCAGGTGGGCACGCAGCGCCGCAGCACGGAACATATGCGCAGTGCGGTCGATTACGTTGCCTCCGGCAAGCTTGGCAAAGTCTGCATGATCAAGGCCTGGATTTACGAAATGCGGCCGTCCATCGGCACTCCCCCGGACGGCACGCCGCCGTCTGGCATCGACTACGATGTCTGGCTCGGCCCCGCCCCCAAACGCCCGTTCAATTCCAATCGCTTCCATTACAACTGGCGCTTCTTCTGGGACTACGGCAATAGCGAACTCGGCAACCAGGGCGTGCACGTGCTCGACGTCGGCCTGTGGGCCATCCAGAAGATGCGCGGCATCGAACATTCGCAGCCCAAACGC
>Ga0118677_10002737_pt2 | contig 28213 bp, 26 predicted proteins | sample AliMusrvi5mmetaG_FD_86154 | JGI IMG/M metagenome (GOLD analysis project Ga0118677, IMG submission 86154) | reverse complement strand
GGGCGAATTGGAGGTTCGGGTTCATGCGCGTGGGCTCGTCGACGAACCAGGCGCGGATGTGTTTGGCGGCGTGGGCGGAGTATCTGCGGTCTTTGGTGAGCTTCCAGGCGGCGGTGAGGGCGGGGACCTGGACGCTGACTTTCATGAGGAATTTGCGGTGCTCGACGAAGTTATCGGGATTCGTCATGCCGTCTTTTTGGATGTAGGGGCCTGCGGGGTTTTTGGGGTCGGGCCACCAGTAATCGCCTTCGGAGAAGAAGTCGTGCTTGCCGCCGGCGCTGCGCGGGCTTTGGGCGGCGGTTACGGTTTCCGGTTTATCGGAGAGGTATTTGTTGGCGTTTTTCAGGACGCGTGCGCGGTCGAATGCGGTTACGTCGAATTTGGTTTCGGCGTTCAGGGTTAGGGCGGTGGCTGTGGTTAGGAAGGTTCTTCTGTTCATGGGGTTTTCTTATGTCGCTTCATTGAAGATACGTCGTTGGAGGGGACGCAGCAAGCTACGTCCCCGGTGTGGACTGGGGACAGCCAGCACTGTCCGCGCGCTGCGCTTGGGACAGTGTTGGCAGTCCCCGGAGGGGGTTAGAAGCTTAGCTTTAGGGCTAGTTGCCAGTTGCGTGGTTCGGAGTTTGCCGTGGTGATGACCCCGAACGATGAGTTGGTGACGGAGGTGTTCGGGTCGGCAAAGCTCGGGTGGTTCATGGTGTTGTAGGTTTCGGCGCGGAACTGGGCTTTGAAGCGCTCGTAGATGGCGAAGTTCTTGGCGAGCGAGAAATTCCAGGTGGATTGGCCGTCGCCACGGACTCCGCTGAAGCGTAGGGGCGCGGTCCGGAGGTTGTTGGCGAGCTGGTTTTTGGAGTTCTTGTCCCAGCCTGCGTCGGTATTGAACCAGCGGTCGACGCTGCGTTGATCTTTGGGCAGTGCGATGTTTTGAATGTCCCCAGTAAAGATGGAGTTACCGAAGCCGAGCGGTGCGCCGGACTGGCGGACCACCGTGGAGTTCAACTGCCAGCCGCCGGCGATGGCATCGAGCGGCTTGGCCATGGAGGAGCCGAACTTGCGGCCGCGGCCGAAGGGCAATTCATAGACGCCGCTCGCCGTGATGATATGCGGGCGGTCGAGGTCAGAGATGCTGCGATAGGGCGAAAGATCGGAAGCGTTCAGGAATTCGGTGGCCTGCATGTACTTCGAGAACGTGTAGCCAGCTACCAGTGTGTAGCCTTTGGCGAAGCGCTTTTCGGTGCGGACTTGCAGTGAGTGATACCAGGAGTAGCCGCTTGAATCGGTGAGTGTGATGTCGCCGAATTGCGGATAGGGACGCAGGAGATCGGCTCGTGAAATCGAAGTGCCGTACACCGTATTCAGGCCGTTGAAGGGATTGGGGAAGGTCTGGGTGAGGAAGTCGATGGTCTTCTGATCCCGCAAGGGCGAAGTGCTCAGGTACTTGGCAGGCGTGCTGTTGATGTTGCGCGTGACGGTGAGGTGCGTGCTACGGTTGGCGACGTAGCTGGCGTCAAGCAGGAAGCCTCCGGCGAGGAAACGCTGCAGGCCGAAGGACCAGCGCTGGGAGTAGGGCTGCTTCTGATTGGGATCGACGTAGCTGATAGCCTGGCCGAGGTTGGTGCTGAGTCCGCCTGCGGCGCCGCGTGCGGCGAGGAGGCCGTTGGGCAGTGGGTTCGCCAATGTTGAGGTGTAGGTCTGGCCGTTATCGAGCGAGGCCTGGATGGGGGTCTGTTGGGCGAAGCCGGTCTGCGTGGGAATGAAGCGATCGACGCCGAGCGAATCGAAGTAGATGCCGTAGCCTGCGCGGAGGACTGTCTTCGGGTCGAGTTGATAGGCGAGGCCGATGCGCGGCAGGAAGTGTCCGTTGTTGCGGTTGTAGGGGCTGCGCTGATCGGGGCCGGTGAATAGGAGGCCACCTTTTGCAGCGAATTGCGCGGCGGGGAGTTCGGGGATAGGGCTCTTGGCGTAGGCCACTTTCGCGGCGGCCTCGACGGGGCTGGCGCTGGTGAAATCGTAGCCGGCGACGAGGCGGTTGTAGCGGTCGGTCAGCGGGTATTCCATTTCATAGCGGAGTCCCAAGTTGATTGTGAGTTTCTGAGAGAGCTTGTAGTCATCCTGCACGCAGAGACCGAAGTAGGTGGAGTTGCCGGCGAAGCTGGCGGTGGACGTCATGTTGCCGCCGGGGATGCCGAGCAGCATCGCGGCCAATTCCTGGCCGAGCGAGGCGGCTGCGGCGTTATCGAGCGGGCCTTTGGTGTAGGTGTTGGCGAAGGTGAAGTCGGGCGCGATGCGCTGCGGATAGCGGTTGGCGAAGGCGCGGAGGATGCGTCCGTCGGCGCCGAAGCGGATGGAGTGGGCGCCTTTGAGCTTGGTCATGTCGGCGACCAGGTTGTGAGTGACCGCTGTGTTTGCGCCGTCACCGTCTGACCAGGTGGAGAGTGCGGTGAAGCCGCTGATTGTCGTGCGCGGGACGGTGGCTAGGGTGGGATCGATCATGCTGACCAGCGATGGTGCGAAGCCGAGCTTTGCGAGATCGGTGCCCTGGGTTGCACGCTTTTCGGGGAAGCTGGTGTTGATTAGGCCGTAGCGGAGGTTGAGCACGAGAGTGGGGCTGAGGACCAGGACGTCATCGAGGGTCAGGCCCTGGTTGCGCTGATTGAAGAGTTCCTTGGTGGCGGGGATGCCCATCTGATCTTTGGGGATTTCGTAGGCGTAGTGATTGAGGCGGACGAACATGCGGTGATTTTCGCTGAAGGCGTGATCCACTCTGGCCATGTGGGAGTCGTAGCGCTGCATGCGGACGTCGGGGTAGTAGTAGTTGTTGCGGCCATCGACGAGGCCGGTCTGATTGGGCATCGGGTAGATGTTGATGAGATTGAGGCCGACGGTGTTCAGCAGGCTCTTGGGGATGATGTTGCCGGGGATCGGGTCGCGCTGATAGCGCCCGGCGGTGGGCGCGGGGCGGGTGGTGAAGGGATTGTAGATCTGATAGGCCGCGCCGAGTTTGAGCAGGGCGGAGAAGTCGCCGGTATGTTCGGCGGCGGTGGGGACGGTGCTGGTCTGGTTGCTGGTGGAGGGCTGGCCGAAGCGGTTCTCTTCCCATGAGTAGAAGAAGAACGTTTTGTTGCGGCCGTTGTAGAGCTTGGGCAGCAGCACGGGTCCGCCGATGGTGGCGCCGAAGCGGTGGTCCTGATAGACCACTTTGCCGAGGCCTGCTTTGTTATCGAAGAAGTTCATGGCGTCAAAGGCGCTGTTCTTGGCCCAGTAATAGGCGCTGCCGTGCAGTTCGTTGGAGCCGCCTTTGGAGCTGACGTTGATGACGGGTCCGAAGGTGTGGCCGACGGCGGCGTCATAGGGGTTTGACTGCATCTTGAATTCGCTGACTGCGGCTGAGGGCGGGATGAAGGCGACACGGGCATAGCCGCGGCCGCGGTCGTTGGTGGTGTTGCTGACGCCATCGAGATTGAATTGCGTGGAGGTGTTGCCGGTGCCGTTGACGGTGATGTTGGATGTGGCGTCGGGCGACGACGTTTTCATCACGCGCAGCGTAGTGAGGTTGGCGACTCCGGGGGCGAGGCGCTCGAGTTCGAGCGGATTGCCGCCGCGCTGCGGGAGGTCGTCGAGGCGCTTGCTGTCGATCAACTGGCCGGTGGAACTGTTGGCGGTTTCGAGCAGCGGCGTGCCGCCTTTTACTTCGATGGTTTCAGAGACGCTACCAAGCTCCATGCGGATCTTGAGGTCGAGAGTTTCGCTCAAGCGCAGTTCGACGTCGCTTTGGACGTAGTTGCGGAAGCCGGACATTTCGGCGGTGATGCGGTATCTGCCGGCCGCGAGGAAGGGCAGGCGGAAGGCGCCGGATTCATTGGTGACGGCGGCTTCGGAGAGGCCGGTGGCCTGGTTGGTGGCGGTTATTCTCACGCCGACCACGAGGGCGTTCTGGGCGTCTGAGACGCGTCCACCGATGGTGCCACGTGCGTCCTGGGCGAGCACGGGCAAAGCAAAACTTACAAACAAGGGAATGAGCGCGGCGAGGCGAGACCCTGAGAGCATACGTAGACCTCCTGAGACTTTCTTCTAGATCAAGGGTAAGCCTCAACTGCCTCGGGGTCTAGCCCCAAGTCGGCAAGGCTTTTGTCTAAAACGGAAAAGCATACAATGGGGGCATGGCTAATCTGGCGGTGGATGTGCTGTGGATCGCGCGTTATGACTATGGCGCCGGGTGGAGTTTGCGGACGCATCAGCATGACTACCTGCAGATGATCCTGTTTCTGGACGGGCAAGGTGAGTTCACGGTGGAAGAGGAGCGATACTCCATTCGCCGCGGGCAGCTATTTTTAATACGATCGGGGGAAAATCACGGACTTCGAGCAGATGGGCGGGTGCGTACGCTGGATGTGAAATTCCGGGTGCCGTCAGGAGTGCTGGCGACGGCATTGCGGCGGGCGAAACGGCTTGTGGAGTGGACCGAGCCGACGCTGGCGGCACGGCTGGAGCGGATTCGGGCGGAGGGTGATCAGAAGCCGGCTTTTTATCGCGAAATGTGCAGCGTGCTGTTGACGGAGATCCTTTACTTGTATCTGCGGCAGGATGTGCATGGGGTGAGTCTTGCGGATCCGGCGATGGATGCGGGGGTTACGCGGCATGATCATGTGTTGCAGCGGGCGATCGATTGCATTCACGGCCGCTACCGGCAGTCGCTGACGATTCGCGAGATTGCTCGCGAGGCCGGGTGTACGGACCGTACTTTGAGGCTGCACTTTCACGATGTTTTGGCGATGAAGCCTTTGGCTTTTCTGCAACGGCATCGGGTGGAGCAGGCCAAACTGCTGATCCAGTATTCGGACTATACGTTGAAGGAGATCGCTGAGCAGGTGGGGTTTCAGACGGTGCATCACTTCACGCGGTTGTTTACGCAGCAGGAGGGGCGTAGTCCGGCGCTTTGGCGGCGGGAGTATCTGGAAGGCATCCGGAAGGATGTCTATATTAATCCGGCATTTGAGAATCGGATTATGACTGTGGGAGCTGGAATGGTTGCGAGTAGTTGATTCAAGTAAGATGGTTGAAAAAGATGTATTGAGATGGTATAAAGAGATGTATGAAGAAGACGATGATATTGGATAATCAACTTCTGGCGGCAGCGAAAGCGGCGTGCGGTGCGAGCACCGACACCGAAACCATCCGGCTGGGTCTTGAGGCTCTGGTGCGTCAAGCGGCAAACCGGAGGCTGCAGGCGTTGCGCGGGTCCGAGCCTGAGGCGGTGGATGTTCCGAGGCGCCGTGAGGCTTTCGCGTAATGGTTTTGGTGGATACGTCCGTCTGGATTCGTTTTTTATCCGGACGGGCACCCTACGCGGCTGAACTGGACCGCTTGATCGACCTGGATGTAGTTACCGGCCACGATATGGTTTACGGCGAACTGCTCATTGGCGACATGGGTGGACGCCGTGAGCTACTGGCCGCCTATGAAGAGCTCGATCAGGCGCGGTCGGTTCCGCATTCGGAGCTAGTGGACTTTGTGCACGCACGGGGACTGAACGGCAGGGGCTTGGGGTGGATCGATATCCACATTTTGGCCTCCGCGCTGGTCGGAGGCCTCAAAGTGTGGACTGCGGATGAACGGTTCGCCGGAGTGGCGAACGAGTTAGGTGTGGGGTACAAAATCCAGACGGCTAGTGCTTAGCGAGGCGGCTGCATGCGGTTGCGGCACCGGAGATATCGATCGCGGCAGTGCCTTCTTCGATGTGCTGGATCTTGCCGTTTTTGTCGATCACGAACGTGGTGCGATTGGCGATTCCGCGGTCGGGCATCAACACACCGTACTCTTTGGTGACTTCCCGCTTGGCGAAGTCGCTGAGCATGGGAAATACTACCTTCAAATCTTCCGCAAAGCGCTTCTGTGAGGGAGAGTTGTCTGTGCTTACGCCGAACACCTGCGTATCGGCGCTTTCGAACTTATCAAGACCGAGCTGGTAGGCCTGCATCTCTTTGGTGCAACCGCCGGTGAAGGCTGCGGGGTAGAAGGCGAGTACGACGTTTTTCTTGCCGCGGAAGCCGGAGAGTTTCACGGGTTTGCCCGCAGTGGATGGCAGGGTGAAGTCGGGGGCTGTATCGCCGACCTTGAGGTGCGTCTTCGGTGGCGCCGCAGCTTGTCCGAAGACGGCTGAAACGAAAGCGAGAGAAATTGCAACAGTCTTGAGTTTGTTGATCATCGTACATAATAGTGTACTACCCAATCTTGTAACCTATAAGAATGCTGCGTCTCATCACGACCCTGATTGCGCTCGCTCCGCTTGCCTACCCGCAGGGAGCCGACTACGTCAAGTCCCACTACACGAAATACGAATACCAGATCGCCATGCGCGACGGGAAGAAGCTGTTCACTTCGGTGTATGTGCCGAAGGATACGGCGGTGAAGTATCCGATCCTGATGAGCCGCACGCCGTACAGCGTGGCGCCTTATGGCGAGGATAAGTACAAGAGCGACCTGGGGCCCTCGCCGCTGTTCGGCAAGGATGGTTTCATCTTCGTTTATCAGGATGTACGCGGCCGCATGATGAGCGAGGGCGAGTTCGTCAACATGACGCCGCATAAGGCGGTGAAGACCGGGCCGAAGGATATCGATGAGAGTACGGACACGTATGACACCATCGACTGGCTGGTGAAGAATATCCCGAATAACAATGGGCGGGTGGGAACGTGGGGGATTTCGTATCCTGGCTTCTACACGGCGGCCGGCATGATCGATGCGCATCCGGCGCATAAGGCGGCGTCTCCGCAGGCTCCGATCGTCGATTGGTTTGTGGGCGACGATTTCCATCGCAACGGGGCTTTGTATCTGCCGCATGCGTTCAATTTTCTGGCTAGTTTTGGGAAGCCGCGTCCGGAGCCGACTTCGAAGTTCCGCGCGACGTTTGAACATGGAACGCCGGATGGCTACGCGTATTTTCTGAAGCTGGGTCCGCTGTATAACGCGAATGAGAAGGTGTTCAAGAACGAGATTGCGTTCTGGAGCGAGATGATGAAGCACGGGACTTATGACGAGTTCTGGCAGTCGCGCAATCTGCGGCCTCATATTAAGAACATCAAGCCGGCGGTGATGACGGTGGGCGGGTGGTTCGATACGGAGAATCTGTTCGGCGCATTGCAGGTGTATCAGAATACGGAACGGTCGAGCCCGAATGCGAATAATATTCTGGTGATGGGTCCGTGGGTGCATGGCGGGTGGTCGCGCAATGACGGCGATGCATTGGGGGCGGTGAAGTTCAATTCGAAGACCTCGGAATTCTATCGGGAAAAGATCGAGCTGCCTTTTTTCCAGCATCACTTGAAGGAGAAGGCCGATCCGAAGTTGCCTGAGGCGTATGTGTTTGAGACTGGCACGAATGTGTGGCGCAAGCAGGATGCGTGGCCGCCTAAGGCTGCCAAGGCGCGGGAGCTGTATTTCCAGGCGGGCGGGAAATTGTCGTTCACAGCGCCGCAGGATGCTAATGCGTTTGACGAGTACATCAGCGATCCGCTCAAGCCGGTTCCTTATGTCACCGATATTTCGAATGCGATGACGAAGGAGCACATGGTGGCCGATCAGCGGTTCGCCTCGACCAGGACGGACGTGCTGGTTTACGAGAGCGAAGTGCTGACGGAGGATTTGACCATCGCCGGGCCGATCAAGCCGACGCTGCATGTTTCTACCACAGGGACGGATTCGGATTGGATCGTGAAGGTGATCGATGTGTATCCGGATGATCTGGAGGGAACGATGGGCGGCTACCAGCAGCTACTGCGTGGCGAAGTGTTCCGGGGGAAGTTTCGCAATAGCTATGACAAGCCGGAGCCGTTTGAGCCGGGTGTGGCGGCGAAGGTCGCGTATACGATGAACGACGTCTATCATACGTTCCGCCGCGGCCATAAGGTGATGGTGCAGATTCAGAGTTCGTGGTTCCCGATTGTGGATCGGAATCCGCAGAAGTTTTTGGATATTAATAATGCCAAGGAGTCGGATTTCCAGAAGGCCACGCAGCATGTTTACCGGTCGCGGGAGTTGCCGAGTCGTGTGGGTGTGCTGGTGATGCCTTAGGCAGATGTTTCGTCGTAGGTGGGGACGCAGCAAGCTACGTCCCCGGCGCCACTTTACAAAAGGGGAACATGCGGGCTGTCCCCGGTTTAAATCAGTTTGGATTCGAGGTCGGCCCAGCGGGCGTAGAGTTTGTCGACTTCGGCTTGCGCGGTCTGCATCTTTGCGTAGGCGTCCTGCAACTGGGCGGGGTCTTGCATGCGGTCGTGTTGTAGCTGCAGTTCGGTTTCGGCGGCGAGGATCAGGCCTTCCATGGAATCGAACTCGCGCTGTTCCATGTAGGAGAGTTTCTTTTTCGGTTTGGCTTCGCGCTCGGCCGCGGGTTCCTTGGGCGCCGCGGCGGGCTTGGCCTGCTTCTTTTCGCGCTGTGCCTGCTCCCACTGTGAATAATCGGCGAACTGCTGGGCGCCGCCTTCGCCATCGATGCCGAGGACGGTGGTGGACACGCGGTCGAGCAGGTAGCGGTCGTGGGTGACGAGAACGATGGCTCCGGTGAATTCGAGGAGGCTGTCTTCGAGGACTTCGAGGGTGCTGATGTCGAGGTCGTTGGTCGGTTCGTCGAGCAGCAGCAGGTCGGCGCTTTGCAGCATCAGTTGCGCGATGTGAACGCGGGCGCGCTCGCCGCCCGACAGATTGCCGACGGGCAATTGCAACTGCTCTTCAGCGAACAGAAAACGCTTGGCCCAACTGTTGACGTGAACGGTGCGGTCCTGATAGATGACCGAGTCGCCCTTCGGGCACAACGCGTCTTTCAGGCTGATTTTGGGATCGAGGAAGGTCCGGTTCTGTTCGAAGTAAACGATGCGGAGCAGGTGCGCTTTTTCGATCGTGCCGCTGGCGGGCTCGAGTGAGCCTTCGAACAAGCGGAGGAGCGTTGTCTTGCCGCTGCCATTCGCGCCGACCAGGCCGAGGCGCATGCCGGGCCCGAGGACGATGTTGAGGTCTTTGAACAGCGTGCGGCCGCCCATCTCGATGGAGATATTTTCGGCGGCGATCAAGCGTTTTGTACGGCGTTCACTGGCGGTGAAATCGATTTGCGTAGAGCCGGTGCGGGTGCGCGCGTTGAGGTCGGCCAGGTCTTCGATCAGGCGTTCGGCGGAGTTGGTGCGGGCGCGGGACTTGCCGGTGCGGGCCTTGGCGCCGCGGCGCAGCCACTCGATTTCGCGGCGGACGACGGTTTGCAGGGCGTCCTGCTGTTTGGCCTGGGCGATGAGGAACAGGTCCTTCTTTTCGAGGAACTCGGAGTAGTTACCCTTTACATAGAAGAGGCCGTCCGGATAGGTGCGGTTGATCTCGGCCATGTGGGTGACCACGTTTTCGAGGAAGTAGCGGTCGTGGCTGATCACCATGCAGGCGAAGGGCGCGTTGAGCAGCAGGGCTTCGAGCCACATGATGCCTTCGAGGTCGAGGTGGTTGGTGGGCTCGTCCAGCAGCAGCACGTCGGGATTTTTCACCAGTTCGGCGGCTATGGCTAGCCGCTTCTTCCAGCCACCGGAGAGGGACTGGGCTACGACTTCCGGGTCGATGAAGCCGGCGCGGCCGAGCGTGAGGTGGAGGCGCGTGTCGCGCTCGTCTTCGGGGATCGGCGATTGCGCTATGGCAGCTTCGAGCACCTGCTGGACGGTGAGGCCTTCGGGGAAGGTGGACTCCTGCGGGACGTGCGCGAGCCTGGTGAGCTTGCGGAGCGAGCACACGCCTTCATCGGCGGTCTGCTTGCCAGCGAGGATTTCCATCAGAGTGGATTTGCCGCTGCCGTTGGGACCGATGAGGCCGAGCCGGTCTCCTTCCGAGAGGCCGAACGAAATATTTTCAAAAAGAAGGCGCGCCCCGAAGGACTTGCTGATGCTGCTTGCGTTGAAAAGAACACCCATGTACTCTTTCTAGGGTATCTTAATAACTATGTCAGTCAACGAAGAACTGCAAGAACATGCGCATCATGCCAGCGATCCGCTGAGCAAGAAGGTCGGAGCGACTATGGCAATTATCGCCGCCCTGCTGGCGATTGTCGCGGTCTCCGGTCACATTATGACGACGGAAGAACTGCTGAGCCAGCAGAAGGCTTCGGATCAGTGGTCGTATTATCAAGCAAAATCGTCACGCCGCTATTTGTCCGATGTCGCGAGCGACCTCATGAGCGCCACGGCTGGCGAAACCGCGGCCAAACTGGCGGAAAAGTATAAGAAAAATGTGGAGAAATATGTAAAGGAAGGCGAGGAGATCCAGGAGAAGGCGAAGGAACTGGAAGCGGAAAGCGCGATAGCCGGCAAAAAGGCGGTGCGGCTTCATTTTGGCGAGGTCTTTTTGGAGATTGCAATTGTCGTTTGCTCGCTGGCGATCCTCACTAAGCGCAAACTTGCCTGGCATGCAGCGATCATCAGTGCCGGTGTCGGGGTAGGGCTCAGCGCCACCGTGTTCACCATTCTGCACTAGCGATGCTGCTGGCACTGGTGTTACTGGCCTCCGCGCCGCAATCGATTTTCGACGGGAAGACCCTAGCCGGCTGGCGGCATTATGGGCCTCGGGCTACGTTTGCCGCCGCCAACGGGGAGCTTGCCACCAGCGGCTTGGGGAACTATCCCAATTGGATCGGGACCACGGCCGAGTACGAAAACTTCCGGCTTTCGTTCGAGTACAAGCTGGCGAAATGGGCTGAGACGTCGGTGTTGTTGCGTGCGCCGGAGGTGGGACGGCCGGCACAGGCAGGACTTTCGCTGTTTCTTGCGCACGACTTTCACAAACAGATTTCGAAGCATGTGACCGGGTCGTTGGCCGGTGTGCTGCCTCCGTTGAAGGCTCTGCCAGAGTCGGATACGTTTGAAAAGTGGCACCGCGTGGAGATCGTGCTGGATGGCGACCACTTCGTGGCGAGGATCGATGAGACGGTGGTGCAGGATGTCCGGTTCGATTCGCATCCTGAACTGCGGTTGCGATTGAAACGCGGTCACATCGGATTTCAAGACCTGGGGCATAAGGCGGCGTTCCGCAATATTGTCTTGCAGGATTTGGGTGACCGGACCGCTTACACGCAGCTGTTCAACGGGCGTTCTATTGAGGAGTGGAAACTGCGGGGCGGCGGAAATTTCCTGGTTCGCGACGGCGCAATTGCGGGGGAGAATGGGCACGGAGTTTTATACGCGCCGCCGGTCTTCGAGAACTTTGAGCTCACGGTTGCGGTGCGGAGCCACAATCGTGTGAATGCGGGAATCTTTCTGCGCGGCTCGCCGGATGAGAAGAAGCCGCGCGGGTTTGAGGTTCAGATCTATAGTCCACCCGATGCTGTTTACCAAACGGGTAGCATCTACGGCATAGAACGCAGCCGCTCCACGGGTGATTTCGAGGAGCGCTGGTTTCTGATGCAGATTCGCGTGGAGGGCTCGCATTGCCTGGTGCGACTGGATGGTGAGACCGTAGCCGAGACGGATCAACTGCCTGAAGCTGTGCGCAAGCCCGGGCAGATCGGGCTGCAGATTCATATGGAGGATGCGTCGGTCGACTATCGCGACCTACGCGTACGCAGACTATGAGCTTTACTGGCGTGACGGTGATGCCGGAGTATATCCAGAACGAAGGCATTGATGGTGTGCTGAACCGGTTGGTGGCTGCGGGGGTGACGGCGGTGTCGACGTCGCCTTACGTGATGGCTCTTGCCGATGAGAAGACCGGCAGCCGCGAACCTCCGATCGATGCGGGGGCCGGGTCCGTGCGGTTGCTGGACCGGCCGCTGTGGGGCAAGCGGGAGCTGTTCGTTTCCACCGCGCCGAGCTTTACTCCGGACGTGCGGTTGTATCAGGGGCTACGCTATCAACCGCCACCCACCACGGCGCTGACGCAGCAGCAGGGCCGCATCATCCACGATTTTATTCGTGCAGCGCAGAGCCGGCATATCAAGGTCTATTTTCAGGTGCAGGCGGCGATTCCGCCGGGGTACCGGGTGCAGTTTGGCGGGCCGCAACCTGACGATGCTCCGCGGTTGCCCGATGGCAGGATTCCTCCGCGCAGGCTGGCGAATAACGGGAGCCTGGCGAGTCCGCACGTGCTGGCCTATGTGAACGCGATGACTCGCGATCTGTTGCGGGCGTATCCGGAGATCGATGGGATGCGTTATGACTGGCCTGAGTATCCGCCGTACTTTCTGGACGACGTGTTTCTCGATTTCAGCGAGCATGCGCGCGTGGCGGCCAAGCGGCTTGGGTTTGACTTTGAGGCGTTGCGGTTGAAGGCTGCGTCGCTCTATTCGTTGCTGCATGGCGGCTTATCCGATGAATTGTTGGAGCGCGGACCGGAGGTGCTGCGGGAATATCCGTGGATTGCCGAGTGGTTGCGCTTCAAGGCGTCGCTGGTTGAGGAGTTGCTCGCGGGTCTGCGCCGGACCGTGGGGAAGAAGGAACTGCTGGCGAATGCGTTTCCGCCTCCGTTTTCTATTGCATCGGGGATGGACTTCAAGCGTGCGGCGAAGCACGTGGATGGCATCTGCATGAAGCTGTACACGATGCACTGGCCTGTGATGCTGCGGTTCTATGGGGACGTGCTGCAGAAGTCGAATCCGAAGGCGAGCGAGGGTGCCATCGTGCAGGCGCTGCAACGTTGGATGGAACTGACCGACGAGAACAAGTCGGTGAAGCTCTCCGATTGGGTCTATCCGGAGCCCGATGCTCCGCATCCGGCGGGAGAGAAGGCGCAGGCGAAGAAGGTGGTCCATGCGCAGCGCGAAGCGGGTGGCAAGCCTGTCTATGCGACTGTGCACGGCTATGGTCCGCTTGACGATTTCAAGCGGCGTTTGGGGATTGCGAGGAAGGCCTCAACGCACGGCGTTTGGATCAATCGCTACGCTTATCTTTCGAACGCGAAGCTGGCAGCGCTATAATTTTGCGTCGGGCTCCCGGGGCGAACATCCAATGTATTCGGGAACTTCCATGAAATCAATCTTTCTTCTTTTTACCATGTGTATTGCCGGGCTGGCTCAAGCCCCGGATCCGGCTCCGCTGACCGGCAAAGAGAGGATGGATCTCTACATTCATGACGCCTTCTGGAGTCCTGGAGTGTTCTTCCGCGCGGCGGGCCCGGCGCTTGGGAAGCAGATGAAGAACGATCCTGCCGAGTGGGGGCAGGGCATGGAGGGCTACAGCAAACGGTTCGCGGACCGCTTTGGACGGTTTACCATTGCGAAGAGCGTTGAAGCGGGTTCGGCTGCCTTGCTGCAACATGAGGTGCGGTATCTGCCTAGCAAGCGGACGGGATTCTTTCCGCGTGCTTCGCATGCCTTGGTGGCCAACTTCGTTACGGTCGACCGGAATGGTCATCGTGTGCCGAATGTGTCGCGAGTTGGTGGTGTGCTGGCGGGCGAGTTTACGGGTAACCTGTGGATGCCGGATGGGTCGCGAAGTGCATCGAACGCCATGCGCGGGGCTGGAATGCATTTGGGTGTGACGAGTGTGTTCAATCTGTTTCGCGAGTTTTCGCCGGAGATCAAGCGCGCGTTTCGCCGCTAGGATAGCAGCGGGGCGGCCGATTTCCAATCGGCTGCAGGTAGACTACCTGCCCGACGGTTGGCCGGCTCTTAGATAGGCTCTTGCCGCACACTCAATTCTCACCTTCGAATATGCGAACGGGGTATCCTCTAGGCATGCGTTTGGCCTTGTTGCTTGCATCGGGAGAGCCTGCGCAGGGTCTCTGCTTCTACTTGTGTTCAGACGGTTGACCGGACGTATTATCAGCGTGTGGATGGAGACGATTCAAAGCTGCGGGAGGTCGCGAGTGACCGCCTGCGGCTGCAGGTGAGACTCTCCGAGGGTGGCGAAGAGCAGTTTTCATGGATCGGCACGGACCAGTTTGTGGCGTCGGCGGCGGAGCTGGCTGGTGGCGGTCCGTTCGGCACCGGCGCGTTGGGTCCGCTGCTGGACGATGTTCTGCTGGGCATCGGTACGAAGGTGGACTTTACGGGCGAGCGCAAGCTTGGTGAGAAGACGGTGTATGCGTTCCGCTACCGGATCGTAAAGGCCGCAAGCCACTATATTGTGCACGGGAAGAACGTCATCGCTTACGATGGGACGCTGATTCTCGATCCCGCTACGGGGGATATTCTGCGGCTCACTGCGCGCACGGGTGAATTGCCGGAGAGTACCGGCGCTCGCGAAGCCACGGCCACGATTGAGTTTGGAGCAAGCGGGCGCGAGGATGGCATGCTCATTCCGGCGAGCCATCAACTGGAGTTCGTGATGCGCAACGGCGATGAATCACGGAATCGATCTGCCTATTCGCGGTGTGGGGCCATTGGGGCGTCTTCGCATCCTGCGGCGCTGCCGGTATTGCAGGTTTACTACGTTGTTGGAACAGGAGATCGATACAGACTCAGCGGCGGCGGGCGGTGCTATCGTGCTGAAACTGGCCTATGATTTCGAAACGCAGAGCGCGGCGCGTATTGTGCTTCGCGCCGGCACTTTGATCCATGCGCGCATCATCCGGTTGGAGCGCCAGCCCGGAACGCCGAACGATTTTCTGATGGCCGTTGCGCTGGAGAGTGTGGGTCGATTTGAGATGCCCTCGCGCATGCTCTCCGACGTGGCCGGTTCGCTCAGCTTCCCCATCCGGTTCATCACAAAGTAATCGCGCAATGGCAGTGAGCTATTCTGAACTCATGAAGGCACAGGCAGGCGTCATCGTGCTGTTGTTCGCCATCGGTCTGCAGGCGCTGCCACAGGAGCGGTTCGACCCGCCGGAGGCGCTGGAGCGCGCTCGACTGCTGCTCAGTGATATCGCGCAGACGCGCAATTCCCCGGCTTGCCTACAGACCATTAACAGAACCTATTTCCGGCGCGTGAATGCGCGCGATACGAGGCAGACCTGTGACGTGATTCTGGGGCAGAAGGCGAAGGGCTTATCGAAGTTTGAGCTGTTCGCGGCTGATCGCATCCGGCTGCAGGCTGGTGTGACGGCGGCTGGCGAGGAGGTCTACTCGTGGCCTGAGGAAGGCTCCGCGCCCATTGCCGATGCGCTGCAACTGGTGTCTGGAGGGCCGTTCAGCACGGGCGCCCTTGGCCCTATGGTGGCAGATGTGTTCCATAATCCGGCGACTGAAATCACGTTCAAAGGAGACAGGCCGCACAACGGCCGCAACCTTTACGAATACCGGTATCGCGTGCCGGTATCGGCCAGCCACTATACGCTGAACCGAGGGGCGTTTATTGCGTATGACGGCACGTTTCTGCTGGCCCCTGTTTCGGGGGATCCGGTACAGCTTACTGCCCGGAGCAGTGAGCTTCCTGTGATGTCGAATGCGTGCGAAGCCACGGTCACGATTGATTTTGCGCCAGCGGAGGAGGGAACTGGCTTTCGCCCTCCGAGCGATCACTCGATGCACTTTGTTCTGCGTGACGGCAGTGAATCGGAGAACCGGTCATCCTATTCGCAGTGCGGGACGGTGGAGGAGAAGCGCGAGGCTGTTGCAAAGCCTCCGTTGGTGGCTGCTCCGGCGGGGTTTGTTGTTACGGCGGCGCTGGAAACTGCGATCGATACCGCTGCGGCAGCGGTGGGCGATCTGGTGACTTTGCGGTATGTGGCAGAGCCTGACACTAAGAAGACAGTTCATTTGAAGCTGCCGAAGGAGACGAAGCTGCATGCGCGGATTCGTGGGATTGAGCGGCAGTTCGGGAAGCCCAATTACTTTTTGCTGGCGCTGGAGTTGGAGTGGCTGGAGGTGGAGGGTGGGCGGTCTTATTTGCCAGCAAGGTTGATCTCCGCGGCGCCTCCGGAGGTGGTGGCTCGGGGGATGGCTGCGATCGCTCGGGGCAATGGATCCACAGATTATAAGTGGCTCACTGCATGGCAGGTTCACACCAGATTCGACGATTTCGGCAAGCTCAGCTTTGAATCGAAGAATCGGGATTATGTGGTGCCGGCGGGGCATGTTATTCGCTTCGTGACGAAGTGATTCGCTGGTATGGGGGGACGCAGCAAGCTACGTCCCCGGCGCGAGGGGCGGGTGACGGGCTCTCCCTTATTGGGCTACGACGTGCCAGTTCATCTCGAAGCCGTTCGCCAGGGCGGGTTGGCGGCCTGCCTTTGTTACTACGAATTTGAGCACCGCGGTGTTGTTGGGGAGTTCCATGTTCTGCGTGGATAGAGTGCCGATCAGTACGAGCCCTGGCGCGAGCCGCGCCTCCTTTGCCGTAAGCTTCTTCCACACCGGCCGCGCCTGCGTCCGGATCGTCTTGCCATCTGCTTCCAGGCTATCCAGGCGCACTTCCAGGTGTGCGGTGGATTGAGGGATGAAGAACTCCTGCATCTTCATCACGCGAAATAGGACCGTGGAGCCGGCTGGTACAAGCGTGCGGCCGCTCTTGGCTTTGATCGCCTGTTTGAGTTTCGCCTTCAACGTATCGCCTGCGAAGACTTCTGTGATTTTGATTTCCTCCGGGAAGACAGCCGAGAAGTTGGCGCCAGTCGGGATCTGGACTTCCTGCGTTAGTGCCGGCTTTGTTACCGTTGCCGAGGCGGGTGCTTCTTCAAACGAGATCGTCGATTCGCCAAGAAAAACGTGGCATGCAGAATAGGTGGTGCGATTCTCGGTCTCCATGCCGCCTTCATGGAAGATCTTCAGCACGGATTCCTTGGGCAGCAGGAAATCACGGCCATTCATCTGCATGCTGGTGTATTGGAGGGACGTCTCCTGTTCGCAGGCGCCGCCGTCTTCGGGTTGCTTGTCGGTGACGATGGTGAGCGAGGCCAGCTCGCCGGATTCCGCGTTCAGCAGGAACTTGCCGTGATAGGCGGTGAAGATCAAGCGGCCGTCGCCGGAGCGGACCTGGTAGGAGTGCGATTCGCGCGCAACGGTGAAGGAGTATTCAACCATGTCGCGGCCTTCGCGCAGGACGTGGCCGAGCCGCTCGTGGGTTGCGATGCCGCGCGTGAAGACGGCGCGCAGAAAGCCGGTGAAACTGCCGGAGGAGATGGGGCCGTAGTTGATGAAGCTGAGGATGCCGGCATCATTGAACTTCTTCTCGCCGGCCCAGGCGTACATCTCGGTCTTGCCGCCGACTCCGACGTCGAGGCGCAGGCGGTCCTGCGTGTTCAGATGGCGTTCACTCGCTTTCATCTCTGCCAGCAGCGAGCAGTTGGGGTAGCGGTAGCGGTCCAGATCGAATTGAACGCGGCGGATGGTTTGCGTGCAAAGGTAGTTGGGCAGCAGCGATACGGACTGCGCGACGCGGGCCTTGGCTTTCGCCAGCAGGGGATCGTCCTGGGCGAGAGCGGCGCCGGCGAGCAGCGCCAGGAGTGCGAAGTGCGCAAGGGCAGACATCCAACTGCATTCTACAGGCTCGCCGCAGGGTGCTGCCAGTTTCAGCGTGCTAGAATCTCGAAGCATGAACGGTGATTCCTCTCTACGGCGGGACTTCCTGCGCTTCCTGGCTTCGAGTCCGCTGACGGCGTTGGCGCAGCAACCGGGGCCGAAGGATGCGCTGAACGTGATGGACCTGGAGCCGCTCGCACGCAAGGCGTTGCCGCCGGCGCATTGGGGGTATCTTTCGACCGGAGTGGACGACGATCTCACGCTGCGCATGAACCGCGAAGCGATGAGCCACTTCCAGATCCGGGCTCGGCATCTTGGCGGGGTGGCAAAGCCGGACTTGAGTTGCGTGCTTTTTGGCAAGCGCTGGGATGCTCCGTTTTACTTCACGGCACTCAGTTCGCAGCGCGCATTCCATCCGGATGGGGAGTTGGCGACGGCACGTGCGGCCAGGTCGAGAAATGTTCTGCAGATGCTGTCGACGGTCTCTTCCACCAGTGTGGAGGACGTCAGCAAGGCGTTCGGCCAGCCGCCCTGGTATCAACTCTATATGCCAGCCAGCTGGGCTGAAACGGAGAAGCTGGTGCGGCGTGTGGAGGCTGCCGGATGCGAAGTCCTGGTGTGGACGATCGACATTCTGGGAGGGCGGAATTCGGAGACGGCAACGCGTCTGGCTCGTACCGATGCTCGCGATTGCCATGCGTGCCATGTATCGAGTGAACGGAATGCCAGGAACCGGGCGAAGCCCATGATGGCGGGGCTTTCGGGTGACCTTGATCCGGCGGGCGCGGATTGGCGCTACGTCGACCGGCTCAAGAAGCTGACCAAGATGAAAGTGCTGCTCAAGGGCATTGATACTGCCGAGGATGCGGCGTTAGCTGTTGAGCATGGGGCGGATGGAGTTGTGGTGTCGAACCACGGAGGACGTGCGACGGAGACGGGTCGCGGCACGATCGATATTTTGCCGGAGGTGGTGGATGCGGTGGGTAGTAGGATTCCGGTGTTGGTGGATGGTGGCTTCCGCCGAGGCACGGATATCTTCAAGGCATTGTCGCTTGGGGCGAGGGCGGTTGGGATTGGCAGGCCTTATGTTTGGGGCCTGGCGAGTTACGGGCAGGAGGGCGTGGAACGGGTGGCCGATATTCTTAGCGCGGAGTTGGCGATGACGATGCGGAATTGTGGGGTGCCTACGGCGGGGCGGATTACTCGGGAGTCTGTGCTGAGGAATGGAGCGAGGCTGTGATGTTGCTGTGAGCCAGCAACCTCGGCGTATTTCGATTCAATTAGAGCTGTGGACGAAATCGTCTTTGAAGTGTCGCAGGAAGCGGATGGGGGATACTGTGCCGAGTGCCTGAAGGAAAGCATTCTCACGCAGGGCGACACATGGGACGAACTCCGTGTCAATGTGCGCGAGGCCGTCGAAGCGTTTTACTTCGACCGGCCAAAGCCTGCCCGTATGCGGCTGCAGCTTATCCGCGATGACGTTCTCGCAATCGGATGAAAATTCCTCGTGACATCGGCGGCGATGAACTTGCTATTGTGCTCTGCCGCCGCTGGGGCTATGGGCGAGTGCACCAAGTCGGCAGCCACATTATTCTGGAGACCGGGGAACGACTTGCAGAACCGACTCGAGAGGCCCTTGACTTTTAGTTTTCATCGAGGGTGCGACACGCGACCTGCCATTGATGCTGCCTGGCGCTTTGCAAGCCACTTGCCAGGGGCGAAATGGCCGCTGATTCGTACGGATGAACGCGGATACTGATTGGGTTGGCGGTCAGGCTTACTTCCATGGCTTCAGCATGCTTGGGAAGGTAGAGCGCGGTGCTTGTTCCGAGTTGCGTGCGGATGATTTCGGATTAACGCGGATCGTTTTCGGCGCGGGAAGCAATTTTTCCGACAAAGGCGCAAAGACGCTAAGACAACCAACGGCTATTGCGTATGGGACTTTTGCAAGAGGCTCCGGTGTTCCGGTTTCGCACCGAGTAGCGGTCCCTGCACATGAAGCCTTACGCATTGGAACTTTAAACGGGATCCTTCGGGATGTCGCCAATCACAAGGGCGTGACAAGGCACGCTATCATCGATTTCTTGTCATAACATTACCAAATCAAGCTGCCTTCTTCGCGCGCCGTGGCGTCGTCCTCACGGGGAAATCAGGTGAATCCGTCCGGGCGGAGGCCATCAACTGAGATAGTCTTGCCGCGACATCGGGATGCTTTGCGGCCACGTCTGTTTTCTCGCCAATGTCGGACTTCAGGTCGAAGAGTTCCTTGCCCACCAGTTTCCAATCGCCCGACCGCAAGGCCTGGGTGAAGCCCTGTTCGTGGAACTCCCAGTACAGATACTCGTGCTTGGGCTGCGGTTGGCCGAGCAGGGCGGGGAGGAAGGAGATGCCGTCGATCCCCTTTGGCGTTGCGGCGCCGGCGACATCGGCGAGCGTCGGCAGATAATCCCAGAAGGCGCACACATGATCATTCACTGAGCCTGGTTTGATGCGGCCGGGCCAGCGGGCGATGAGGGGCACGCGAATGCCTCCATCGTAGAGCGCGCGCTTGAAGCCACGCAGCGGGCCGCTGCTGTGGAAGAAGTCGGGCGAGTGGCCGCCTTCCTTGTGCGGGCCGTTGTCGCTGGAAAAGAGCACCAGGGTGTTTTTGTCCGCGCCGGTTTCCTTGAGCTTGGCCAGGAGCGCGCCGATGTCGCGATCCATGCGCGTCACCATGGCGGCGAAATTCTTTTCGACTTGCGGCCAGGACTTCGAGGAGTACGGCGCGTCTTCGGGCACTTCGAGTCCGTTGCCGGTCTCCGCGCCGAGTTCGTTATTGGCATGCGGGATGGTCATCGGGTAGTAGAGGAAGAAGGGTTGCGTACCGGCTTTCGCCAGGAACTGCAACGCTCGTTCGCGGAACAGATCGGGTGCGTAGGCGGTCTTCTTTTTGCGGCCGAGGTTGCCGCGGATGATCACGTCTTTGTCGCCATCGAGCAGGATCTCCGGATAGTAGGTATGGGCGTGGGTCTGGTTGAAAAAGCCGAACCATTCGTCGAAACCCTTGCGTGTGGGGTAGCCTGTCGTATGAATCGAACCGAGCGACCACTTGCCGAACATGCCGGTGCGATAGCCGGTCTCCTTGAGGATTTCGGGGATGGTGCGATCTTCGGGGCGCAGCGGAATGTCGGGTCCGTTGCCGCGGATGCGGGCGTGTCCGGTGTGGACTCCGGTCATCAGGCAGCAGCGCGAAGGAGCGCAAACGGTGCTGCCCGCGTACGACTGGGTGAAGCGCATGCCATCGGCGGCGAGCGCGTCCAGATGGGGTGTTGCTATCTCTTTCTGCCAGTAGCAGCCGAGATCGCCATAGCCCAAATCGTCGGCCAGGATGAAAACGATATTCGGTTTTTGCGCCTGCGCCAGCGCCGGAAGTGCGGCTCCCAGCGATCCGAGAAATTGCCTGCGATTGATCATGCCAGTACCCACTGTACAACGCGACCCCCAACTTCGTGTATCATGTTGCATTCGGTAGTAATTTTACGAAGAGCTTTTTCTCATCGAGATCTGGAGAGCCACTCAAGTTCCACTGGTAGCTCTCCCGAATAACCTGGGGCGAGGACTCCCGCACCCTCGCCCCAGGGTACAATTAGATTTATCCCCATGACCAAAGCACAAATCCTCTCCTCCATTCTTGAGATCGGAGTGGTGCCCGTTGTGCGCACCTCTTCGGCCGAAAGCGCCATTCTGGCAATTGAAGCGATCTACGCCGGCGGCATCCGCTCCGCGGAAATCACGATGACCGTTCCGGGCGCGATCAAGGCGCTGGAAAAGGTCGCCGCCAAGTTTGGAGACAAGATCACGCTCGGGGCAGGCACGGTGCTCGACCCGGAGACGGCGCGCATCTGCATGCTCTCCGGCGCGGAGTTCTTCGTGACGCCGAGCTTGAAGCTGGCCACTATCGAAATGGCCAGGCGCTATTCGAAGGTGATCTGCCCTGGCGCGCTGACGCCTACCGAAGTGCTGACGGCGTGGGAAGCCGGCGCCGATTTCGTGAAGGTCTTCCCGTGCGGCAACATGGGTGGAGCCAAATACATCAAGGCATTGAAGGGACCGTTCCCGCAGATCGAGATGATCCCCACCGGCGGCGTGAACCTGGAAACGACGCCTGAGTTCCTGAAGGCGGGCGCCGCAGCGGTAGCCGTTGGCGGCGAACTGGTGGATGCCAAGACGATCGCCGAAGGCCGCTACGAAGTCTTCGAGGAGCGCGCACGGCAGTACCTGGCGATTGTGAAGAAGACACGCGCCGAACTGAAGGGTTAGAATAGGAAACGCCGCTTATGGCTATCAGCAAAGACTTACTCGAAATTCTGGTGTGCCCGCTCTGCAAGGCGCCCGTCGAATTGAAGCAGGATGAGAACGGTTTGAAGTGCGTGCAGTGCCGGCGCGTGTATCCCATCCGCGATGACATCCCAGTGATGTTGATCGACGAAGCCAGAATCGAAGAGTAACCGATGTCGCCCGACGTGTTAGGGCGTGTTCAGCGAGTCCTGTTTATCCGCTTGCGCTCGATGGGCGATTGCGTATTAACTACGCCCGCTATCGCATTAGTGAAGCACGCATTTCCGGACATTCATGTTGGGGTTGTGGTGGAAGACCGCTTCGCGCCTGTCTTTACGGACAACCCCGACGTCGATGAAGTCCTGCCGCCGCGCTTGCGCAGCGTGGTGGGGTTCCGGGCCGATCTGTGCATCAACCTTCACGGCGGCACTCGCAGCATCGCATTGACCGCCGCTTCCGCGGCGCAGTACCGGGCGGGCTTCGCGCATTTTCGCGGAGGTAAGGTCTACAACATCCGCATCCCTACGGCGCAGGAAATTCTCGGACTGGAGCGCAAGGTCCATACCGCGGAGCATCTGGCTTCAGCCATGTTTTATCTGGGGGTGACGCGGACATGGATTCCGCGCGCACGGATTTTTGCCCCGCCGCCCGAGGCTGGCGCGAAGCCGTACGCGGTGATTCATCCCTTTGCTTCAGAGCCCGAAAAGACCTGGCGGCCAGACGGTTTCCTGGAGGTCGCGCGCAAACTGGATGGGCTGGATGTGAAGTTTATCGGTGCGGCGACGGACGACCTGAGCCCGTTCCGCGAGTTTCCAACGATCGCCGGAGCCCCGCTGAAGGAGACGATGTCGCTGCTTTCGGGGGCGTCGCTTTTTATCGGCAATGACAGCGGCCCGGCTCATCTTGCCGCGGCGTACGGCGTTCCGGAAGTGATCATCTTCGGCAACTCCGATTCTGTGGTGTGGAAGCCGTGGCGCACGCTTTCGCAGATTCTGATTGCTCCTGGCGGCATCGCCCGCATCACGGCGGAGCAGGTGCTGGAGGCGGCGGTCAGGGTGAGGAATATCGAGTGACCGAGTTCCGCAGGCTCCTGCAATATGCCCGGCCGTACTGGCCGTCGCTCGGCGGCTCCGTCGTGCTGATGGCAATCGCCGGTGCGTGCCATGCGACTATCGCTTTCCTTGTAGCGCCGATCTTCGACCGCGTGCTGTCGCCGGCGGCCAAGGCACAGCAGGCGATGGAGCCGCTGCGGATTCCGGTTGTGGGCACGGAGATTCATCTCGACCGCTACCTGCCGTCGTATCTGGCCGATATGTGGATCGTTGTCGCGGCGGGCGTGCTGCTGGCGTTTCTGCTGAAAGGGGCCAGCGACTATCTGGGCAATCTTCTGGTCAACCGGGTGGGTTTTTCGGCGATCACCGATCTGCGGCAGCAGGTGTTCGAACGCGTGCTGCGGCAGGATGCGGAGTTCTTTGAGACGCACTCGACGGGCAAGCTGATGTCGTCGATCATGAACGATATTGAGAAGATCCAGGTGGCTATTTCGCATATGCTTGCCGATTGGCTGCGGCAGACCTTTTCGCTACTGGGATTGCTGGTGGTGCTGATCCGGCAGGACTGGCAGCTGGCGCTGTTCAGCCTGGTGGTGGTTCCTTTCGTGATTGCGCCCACTGCGAAACTTGGGCGGCGCATTCGGCGGTCGACGCGCACGGCGCAGGACGATCAGGCGCAGTTGAACGAGATCCTGCAGGAGACGTTGAGCGGGCAGCAGGTGGTGAAGTCGTTTGGCGCGGAGAGCCTGGAATCGTTGCGGTTCCGCAATGCCGCGCAACGGCTGCGGCGCAGCAGTTTACGCTATGTGGCGCAGCAGGCGCTGGCTTCGCCGATCATTGAGTTCTTTGGTGCGTTGACGATTGTGGGGCTGCTCACGTATGCGCGTATCCGCATACAGCAGGGTGCGATGACTACCGGCGCATTCACCAGTTTTGTGATTGCGCTGTTGTTTATTATGGAGCCGGTGAAGCGGCTGACGGGCATTCACAATATCTTTCAGCAGGCGCTTGGCGCATCGCAGAAGGTGTTTGAGTATCTGGACCGCGTGGAAACCATCTTTGAGAAACCGGGTGCGCGGGAACTGGCGGAGTTCAGGCAGGCGATCGTGTTCGAGAACATTTCGTTCCGGTATCCGAGCGCTCCTGAGGGGTTTCTGCTGAATCATGTTTCGCTGGATGTGAAGGCGGGCGAGATTGTCGCGCTGGTGGGTCCGAGCGGGGCGGGGAAGACGACGCTGGCGAATCTTACGCCGCGTTTTTACGATGTGACCGACGGGCGCGTGATGATGGACGGCATTGATGTGCGCGATCTGAAGCTCTCTAGCTTGCGGGCGAAGATTGGCATTGTGGCGCAGGATACGTTTCTGTTCAATGACACGGTGCTTAATAATTTGCGATATGGGCGGCGCGATGCTTCGGATGAAGATGTGCGTGAGGCGGCTCGCAATGCGCTGGCCGATGAGTTTATTGAGAAGCTGCCTGAGGGGTACAACACCATCATTGGAGAGCGCGGGGCGAAGTTGAGTGGCGGGCAGCGGCAGCGTATCGCGATTGCCCGGGCGTTGCTGAAGAATGCGCCGGTGTTGATTTTGGACGAGGCGACGTCGCATCTTGATACGGAGTCGGAGATGCTGGTGCAGAAGGCGTTGTCGAATCTGATCAATGGCCGTACGGTAATTGTGATTGCGCACCGGCTGTCGACGATTCGCCGTGCGGATAAGATTGTTGTGCTGGATAAGGGCGCTATTACGGAGATTGGCTCTCATGATGAACTGGTGAACGGGGGCGGGATCTATCAGCGGCTGCATGAGTTGCAGTTTCAGACGGCGTCGGGGATTGTTGAAGATTGAGACGGTGCCTTGTAGTTCTTGGGGACGCAGCAAGCTACGTCCCCGGCGAGGGTGCTTGTAGTTCTTGGGGACGCAGCAAGCTACGTCCCCGGCGCGGGTGTCGGCACGCAGCAAGCTACGTCCCCGGAGCGGTTCCTTCGGTTTACAACCTGGCCTACGATTAACGGTAAAATAAAAGACTCGCAATGAACATCCGCAGCATGACCGGTTTCGCCCGTGTGCGCAGGCTGCGCGCCGATAGCGAAGTAGTCCTCAGCCTGAAGAGCCTGAACCATCGCGGGCTCGATCTCCACTTCCACATTCCCACGGAGTTCGACGCCTACGAGCCAGCCATGCGGAGCGTGGTGAAGCGGCTGGTGCAACGCGGCCACCTGGAGGTGCGTCTCGCTGTGCAGAGGAAGGCACAGGGCAGCGAGTCAGGGTCGTTGAATCGACCGCTGCTGGAGGCCTATCTGGCTGCATTTACAGCAGCATCGGCGGAATATGGAATCGACGGCACGCCGGATCTGAATGCGGCGTTCCGCATTCCCGGCATGTTCACCGCCGCGGCGGAGGAGCAGCCCGATGCGGAGATGGAATCTGTGCTGGTTGCGTTGATGGAAGAGGGGCTGGCGGTGCTCAACACCTTCCGTTCCCGCGAGGGTTTGGAGATCGCCCACATTATTCTGGCACGCAGCGCTTCGATCCGGGAGGGCGTGACCAAGGTGGCGGCGATCCGATCGCGGTCCCAGGAGGTGTTTCAGGCACGGCTGCGCGAGCGGCTTTCGGAGCTGCTGCGCGGCGCCAATATCGAACCGCAGCGACTGGTGCAGGAGGCGGCTATCCTGGCCGACCGCAGCGACATCGGTGAAGAGATCGCGCGCCTGGAAATCCATTCCAATCAACTGGATGAGATCATCAAGGCGGGCGGCGAAACGGGCAAGAAGCTGGACTTCCTGCTGCAGGAGATGAACCGCGAGACGAACACGATTCTATCGAAGACCAACGGCATCGGCGATATCGGGTTGAAGATCACTGAAATTGCCATCGCCATCAAGAGCGACATCGAAAAAATTCGCGAGCAGTCCCTGAATCTGGAATGACCACGGTATTTATCATCTCGGCCCCCTCCGGCTCCGGCAAGTCGACGCTGGTTAAGCTTGTCATGAAGCAGGAGGGCAACCTCAAGTTTTCCATCTCCTACACCACGCGCGAGCCGCGCGGGAACGAGGTGGATGGCGTCAACTATCACTTCATCACGCGTGAAGAGTTCGAGGCGCGCCTGGCGAACAACGAATTCCTGGAACACGCCACCGTGTTTGGGAACTACTATGGCACGCACATGAGCGAACTGGAAAAGGCCAGGGCGGGCGGCTACGATCTGGTGCTCGACATTGACGTGCAGGGTGCGAGACAATTAAGGGATAGTATTCCGGATGGAGTTTCTATCTTCATCCTGGCTCCCAGCCGGGAGATTCTGGAAAAGCGCCTGCGGGACCGGGGCGAGGATTCGAACGAAGTGGTTCTGCGACGGCTGCACGACGCGGCCGAGGAGATCCGGAACTACAAGCAATACGATTACGTTCTGGTCAATGATCAGGTGGAGGAATCCGCCTCGAATCTGGCCGGTATCGTCCGCGCTGAAAGAGTGCGGCGGGTGCGTATGGAAGAGCGGCTCCTGCCGATTTTGAAGACGTTTGAGTAGATAGTCAGAGGATAATGGAAGTATGAGTGAAACAATTACGCCGCGCAATGCACAGTTCGCCATCCCGGACGATCCGGAATCGAGCGTTTACCGTTACATCCTGGTAGCCGCCAAGCGCGCCCGCCAATTGCAGAACGGTTCCCGTTCGTTCCTGCCTACCACATCGCGCAAGCCGACAGTGACGTCGATGGAAGAAGTCCGCCGTGGCTTGGTGAAGTACGAAGATCCCACCCGCGACGCCGCTCTCGCTGAGATCCAGGCGATCAAAGACGCCAAGCAGCAGTAAACACGCCCATGAACGTCGTACTCGGCGTTGGTGGCGGCATTGCGGCGTACAAGGCCGCTGAATTGTCGCGCGTATTGCAGGAGCGGGGGCATGCGGTGCAGACCGTGATGACCGCCGCTGCCCAGCAGTTCGTGCAACCTCTGACTTTCGCATCGCTGACAGGCAAGAAGGTCGTCACCGGCCTGTTCAGCGATGACGTGCTCTCGAATTCGATCGAGCACATTCAGGTCGCCCGCGATAACAAAGCACTCATCATTGCGCCGGCCACGGCCGGCATCATCGGCAAGTTCGCCAACGGCATCGCCGACGATTTCCTCTCCTCGCTCTATCTCGCTTTCACCGGCAAGGTGATTATCGCTCCGGCGATGAACACCAACATGTGGAACCATCCCGCCACCGTCAAGAATCTGGAAACGCTGCGTTCGCGCGGCCACGGTATTGTGGGTCCGGGCGAGGGCGCGTTGGCTTGCGGGACGACTGGTGCGGGGCGATTGATGGAGCCCGTTGAGATCGCTAATTTCGTGGATCAATTTTTGCAGGAGCGGACGGATCTTACAGGCGAGACCGTGCTGGTGACGGCGGGGCCGACGCAGGAAGCTCTCGACCCGGTCCGTTATATCTCCAACCGATCGAGCGGCAAGATGGGCTACGCGATTGCCGAGGCGGCCGCGGCGCGCGGTGCGAAGGTGATTCTGGTTTCGGGTCCGGTACATATTCCTGTTCCGGCGGGCGTGCAGGTGGTCAAAGTGCAGTCGGCCGCGGAGATGCGCAAGGCCGTGATGGACAATCTTCAGCCGGCGACGATCATCGTGAAATCGGCCGCCGTGGCGGACTATCATGTGGCTAATGTTCCGGCGCAGAAGGTAAAGAAGACTGCGGCCCGGTTTACGCTGGAACTCGATCCAACTCCCGATATTCTGGCCGAAGTAGGGCGCAACAAAGGCGACCGGTTGCTGGTGGGCTTTGCCGCCGAGACGCAGAACCTTGTGGCGGAATCGCGCCGCAAGCTGGAATCGAAGAACTGCGACATGTTGGTGGGGAATCTGGTCAACCAGTCGGGCACCGGGTTTGAGTCAGATGAGAACGAAGTGACGCTGGTGATGCGTGGCGGCGCGACGGTTAATCTGGAGCGGGCACCGAAGCGCGTGATCGCCGATCAGATTTTCGATCATCTGCTGAAACTGCGACTGTCGCTGCATTCGGCCGGCTAGGGTCGTTATGGACAGAGAAAACGTCAGGCAGTTGTTGGAGTTTTATCAGGATCTGGGCGTGCCGTCTCTCTACCGTCGCGAGGCCAAACCTGCGCCCGAGCCCGTTCCGGAGCCTGTTGCCGTGAAGCCGGTGATTGCCCCGCCCCCAGCCATCGAAATGCCGAAAGCCAAAATTCCCGAACTGCTTCCGCTTGTGCCGGAAGACGACTCGCTGTTGAAGATTCTTGCCGATATCGGCGATTGCCACCGCTGCCGCCTTTCGGAGCAGCGAAACAAGATTGTCTTCGGCGTGGGCAATGAGCAGGCCAAGCTGGTGTTTGTCGGCGAGGGTCCGGGCGCGGACGAGGATGCGCAGGGCTTCCCGTTTGTCGGCCGCGCCGGGCAGCTGTTGACGCAGATGATCGAAGGCACCGCAGCCAAGGAAGGCATTCCACTGAAGCGGGCCGGGGTCTATATCTGC
>Ga0118677_10003793_pt1 | contig 28217 bp, 20 predicted proteins | sample AliMusrvi5mmetaG_FD_86154 | JGI IMG/M metagenome (GOLD analysis project Ga0118677, IMG submission 86154) | reverse complement strand
CCGGCTGGAGGATCTTATCGCGCGAACCCCAAGTGGTCTTGAAAAGACTAGAAGGTTCGCGCTGGGCTCAAATCCTAGGGATTCTGCTCTTTGACATCATCAAATTCATAAAATCGCGGTCGCGAAATCATGGGTTCGCGGATAAGTCTATTCTTTCCCTAGAGCGGAAAACGTTCCAGACTAACGCGGTCGCCCCTCGCAAGGGGGGCGCGGATTGAAACCTGCGGGTGTCGCTTATTGCACGCAGGAGACGCCGTCGCCCCTCGCAAGGGGGGCGCGGATTGAAACCTCCGGTGTCCAGTCCCTACCCCGGACACCCGAGTCGCCCCTCGCAAGGGGGGCGCGGATTGAAACTTCTGGGAGCTATTTATTTTGCCAGCACTGGCAAGTCGCCCCTCGCAAGGGGGGCGCGGATTGAAACCGGATTGACTGATGACGAGTCCGCACAGGTTGCCGGTCGCCCCTCGCAAGGGGGGCGCGGATTGAAACAGTGCTCTCGTTGCTGTGAGCAACCCAGTAACCACAGTCGCCCCTCGCAAGGGGGGCGCGGATTGAAACTAGTGGTGGGGGTTTGATGGGTTAGGGTTTGCAGTCGCCCCTCGCAAGGGGGGCGCGGATTGAAACGAGCGATGGCCGCCGGTTGCACACTTGGACAGGGTCGCCCCTCGCAAGGGGGGCGCGGATTGAAACTTGAGGAGGCGAATCACATCCTTGCGGAACCATGGTCGCCCCTCGCAAGGGGGGCGCGGATTGAAACCAGTTGTTTAGGGCCGGAAGCATGGCCTCTATCAGTCGCCCCTCGCAAGGGGGGCGCGGATTGAAACGGTCAAAGAGCCACTTACCCCATAAGCATACACGGTCGCCCCTCGCAAGGGGGGCGCGGATTGAAACCGCCATGTCCAGCCAGGTGCTCATGCTGCAGCACCGTCGCCCCTCGCAAGGGGGGCGCGGATTGAAACCATGCCGGGTAGGCCTCCAGCGCCTCGGGCGTTTGTCGCCCCTCGCAAGGGGGGCGCGGATTGAAACATCCCCCCACAAGAGTGCCCACCGGACGATCGCCAGTCGCCCCTCGCAAGGGGGGCGCGGATTGAAACCTTCCGGCCTTCCCGGATCTCCCGCTCCTTTCGGTCGCCCCTCGCAAGGGGGGCGCGGATTGAAACAACATCGCATCCCCCGGGATCTCCTTGGCCATGGGTCGCCCCTCGCAAGGGGGGCGCGGATTGAAACGCTTTTCACATCTCGCCCCTGATAGTAATAACCGGTCGCCCCTCGCAAGGGGGGCGCGGATTGAAACTAACGAATGCCCAATATCAACAACGGTGTGCTTGTCGCCCCTCGCAAGGGGGGCGCGGATTGAAACGTCCAGGTCAAGCTGAAGGCACCGGACGAGTTAGTCGCCCCTCGCAAGGGGGGCGCGGATTGAAACCCTTCGCACGCTCGACCATAGAGGAGACGATGGAGTCGCCCCTCGCAAGGGGGGCGCGGATTGAAACAGATCAGGGGTTAACCACGGGGCTCAGCGGCATGGTCGCCCCTCGCAAGGGGGGCGCGGATTGAAACAATGGCGATCATGCGGCCTCCTTTCGTGCTGCAGGTCGCCCCTCGCAAGGGGGGCGCGGATTGAAACGGTGTCTGACAGGCTCCACCCTACCTTAGCCTTAGTCGCCCCTCGCAAGGGGGGCGCGGATTGAAACAGAGAGACGGGTCGGGAGGACAAGATGGGAGCGGTCGCCCCTCGCAAGGGGGGCGCGGATTGAAACGCCCTCCGATGTGATTACGTCCACGGTTACGGGAGTCGCCCCTCGCAAGGGGGGCGCGGATTGAAACGCTGACTGCCTCTGATGTTGGCGCACCGTCTGGGTCGCCCCTCGCAAGGGGGGCGCGGATTGAAACACACGATATGGTGTCACAATCGGCTCCCGAAAATGTCGCCCCTCGCAAGGGGGGCGCGGATTGAAACCATGGATTGACCACTCAACCACGCCGCCCACCTAGTCGCCCCTCGCAAGGGGGGCGCGGATTGAAACCCGCCGCTACCATACGCGGGAAGGTGAACCATGGTCGCCCCTCGCAAGGGGGGCGCGGATTGAAACGCCCGCTCGTCTGGCGGATGGACCGCCGAGGAAACGTCGCCCCTCGCAAGGGGGGCGCGGATTGAAACAGCTCGCGCATGTCGGGTGTCCGGGGTAGGGACGTCGCCCCTCGCAAGGGGGGCGCGGATTGAAACCCGGTACCCGTCAAGCCCGGCGGGCGTGCGCATGTGTCGCCCCTCGCAAGGGGGGCGCGGATTGAAACGCCCGCTCGTCTGGCGGATGGACCGCCGAGGAAGTCGCCCCTCGCAAGGGGGGCGCGGATTGAAACGTGTATTTGCTGGCAATGCTTGGCAATCCCTTGTGTCGCCCCTCGCAAGGGGGGCGCGGATTGAAACGAGAGACTCGATAGAATGGAAAATCGCCTTGTCGTCGCCCCTCGCAAGGGGGGCGCGGATTGAAACATGGCAAGACCGGGGTGGGGTTTGCGCGGCGGAGTCGCCCCTCGCAAGGGGGGCGCGGATTGAAACCGAAAAATGGTGGGGTGTGGCCAGAATCAACTTGTCGCCCCTCGCAAGGGGGGCGCGGATTGAAACGAGTAAGGTATTACCCCGTTGCCCTATCTACGGAGTCGCCCCTCGCAAGGGGGGCGCGGATTGAAACTTTGCGGAGTCGTCGGCGTGGTGGGCGGGGCGGGTCGCCCCTCGCAAGGGGGGCGCGGATTGAAACATTTCGCGGGTGGCGTCCTTGTAGATGAGGGTGCGTCGCCCCTCGCAAGGGGGGCGCGGATTGAAACCGGCCCCACCGTGATGTAGGAAAGATCCACATGTCGCCCCTCGCAAGGGGGGCGCGGATTGAAACCTTCACAGCACGGATCTTGCGTTCCATGCACACGTCGCCCCTCGCAAGGGGGGCGCGGATTGAAACATCAGTGGTTCTCTTCATCTTCGTTTAGAATCTTGTCGCCCCTCGCAAGGGGGGCGCGGATTGAAACCACATCTGCCATGTAGCGCGGGAGAGATATGGAAGTCGCCCCTCGCAAGGGGGGCGCGGATTGAAACACTGACCCTAACGGAACTCGCAAGCTTGCTCCCGTCGCCCCTCGCAAGGGGGGCGCGGATTGAAACATCCGGGTTATGATCCGTCCACTTGCGCAGCACGGTCGCCCCTCGCAAGGGGGGCGCGGATTGAAACAGGGCCAGCAGGTGGGTTCTCACCTTGAGTTCCAGTCGCCCCTCGCAAGGGGGGCGCGGATTGAAACATCTCTGATGAATGATGCGTGGTTCGGACATCCGGTCGCCCCTCGCAAGGGGGGCGCGGATTGAAACAACGGCGATTTGATGGCAATAATGAGCGGCGGAGTCGCCCCTCGCAAGGGGGGCGCGGATTGAAACCGAGTGGGTGTGCATCAAGGCACACACGGCGGGCGTCGCCCCTCGCAAGGGGGGCGCGGATTGAAACAATACGGTGCGGATCTCGCGGCGGATCAGGGATAGTCGCCCCTCGCAAGGGGGGCGCGGATTGAAACCTTGGGTGATCATACGTCTTGAGCAGCCGCCGGTGTCGCCCCTCGCAAGGGGGGCGCGGATTGAAACTCCTCCGTTGCGTGTGTCGAGTTCTCGCTGGCATGTCGCCCCTCGCAAGGGGGGCGCGGATTGAAACCATCCGCCCAGCCAGTAATATTGCACGCCACAAGTCGCCCCTCGCAAGGGGGGCGCGGATTGAAACTGGGCAAGCTGATTGTTGTATTGGGCCGCCTGATGTCGCCCCTCGCAAGGGGGGCGCGGATTGAAACGCTTTTCAAAAGACGCAAGCAAGCACATGCGATCGTCGCCCCTCGCAAGGGGGGCGCGGATTGAAACGCGCAACTCATGGATAACCCTGCTTATGCGAGGAGTCGCCCCTCGCAAGGGGGGCGCGGATTGAAACCACCGCGACGCAGGGAGGACTCGGGGAAATCCATTGTCGCCCCTCGCAAGGGGGGCGCGGATTGAAACATGCGGGGGTGCCGTGCGCTTCCGGTGTTTTTGGTCGCCCCTCGCAAGGGGGGCGCGGATTGAAACTTAGCGTCGGGTATGTAATCGTCAATCCATTCCCGTCGCCCCTCGCAAGGGGGGCGCGGATTGAAACAGGCCAGTTTGAAATTCTACGCTCCAAACGATCGTCGCCCCTCGCAAGGGGGGCGCGGATTGAAACACCCCCAGCGCATCAAGCTCCCGCTGGGCGCGGTCGCCCCTCGCAAGGGGGGCGCGGATTGAAACTTCGTTGCCGTCCCATCCCCAAACGCGCTCTCCGGTCGCCCCTCGCAAGGGGGGCGCGGATTGAAACAGCCTGGGTTGCTATCGAGGACGCATGGGAGTGAGTCGCCCCTCGCAAGGGGGGCGCGGATTGAAACACACAACCAATGAGGCGCATCAGAGGGGACTATAGTCGCCCCTCGCAAGGGGGGCGCGGATTGAAACCCGCGACCGCGTGGCGTACTGATTTTGTGTGTAGAGTCGCCCCTCGCAAGGGGGGCGCGGATTGAAACGGCTATGACAAGACGATCCTGCGGAGTGGCGGTCGTCGCCCCTCGCAAGGGGGGCGCGGATTGAAACTTCGAAGACGTGCCAGACTAGGCCTATTTCTGGTGTCGCCCCTCGCAAGGGGGGCGCGGATTGAAACAACACCACCTACCTAGGCGAGATCGTCATCGCCAGTCACCCCTCGCAAAAGGAGTGACAAGCGTCTGACTCCAAGATGTGGTGGGATTGGATCGCCTCCTTGGGTGGGTGGTGTTGTCATCCATGCTTCCCCCAAAGCCCACGCTTCCCAAAAACTTTACTGCTCACATCACCGAAGTGGAAATTCTATCCACTAGCAGAAAAAACGTTAAAACATCGATCATTTCAACGAATTATTTATACGTATTTCCACGAATGGCCTGCCGAAGGGCCGAAGCAACGGGCGCTATGTGCCGGGTCAAAGGCGTGATGGGATTGGATCACGAACCAACATATTGTTAGGTTCCCCCTTTGCAACGTGCAATGGGACGAGCGAGGGGCGTGCCCCAACCCTTATAGATCATGGCCTTTTCAGCATTTCAACCGACTCAGGAACGGGCAATGCAACGACCCGACAACGAACGAGGAACGGACAAGGAACGGACAAGGAACGACTAACCATACTGATATACAGATATACGGAGTATAAAGTACACACACACACACACACACAACAGAGCAACCATCGCAGGGGCATTCCTTTCGATTCCTTCGGCGGGGCTCAGGACATTGCCCCTCGACCATACCCTTCGGTGGGGCTCAGGACTTTCAGCCCAGGACCGACGGCTCAGGCCTGGAAATCTCTATTGGAAACCAGTATAACAATCTGACAATCAATGACATGGATAATGCGTTGGGTCGGGATGCCATCCATTTCATACCCCACTACGTCCAAAATGAATTATCGGCGATGAATTCGTGTTTTTCCCTGTATCTATAAGGGTTTTTTGCAAAAAATTACCCCCCCGTGGACGCTCATAAGTCGGGGACCACGCGATTGGCTTTAAGGCAATCAGGTCGCGGTGAAAATAGGGGGCACTATGAATTTCCGCCCAATCCGCCCCATCGCCCGCACAGATCAGAATCCCTGTCCTGGGGCAGAGGAAAGGTCCGGTGACGGCATTCTGCCGCCCCCCGCCCACAACACGCTCGACACTCCCGCCTTGTTGCAAGCAATCTCCGAGCGACAACGTTGCCCCATGGATTTCCTCCGCAACTATTTCCCTCGAATTATCCTGATCCTCGCTCTGGCTGTTCTGGGTGCGGTCCTGTGCGCAGTGCTGGTGCCAGCGGAAAACCGTGCGGTGGCACAACAACTTCTCGGCTTCCCGGACTCCGACGTCGCCTCGCAGCGGGCCCGCCCCATCGTTATGGCGGCCTTGTGTTTCCTGCCCGCCCTTGGCGCAATCATTTATGCCCTGGGCTCAACACTGGACCGCTACATGGCCCGGCAGTTTCTGGCGATATTCGCCATCTGTTTGTGTGCCTTTTACACGATCTGGTTACTCATCGACCTGAGCGGCAACGTCACGGAATTCCGCAACGCCAAATACATGGTTCACACCATGCTGGTGTTCTACGCCACGCGTCTGCCTTCCACACTGCTGTTGCTGCTGCCATACAGTCTTCTTTTGGCGCTGCTTTATGCGCTGGGTAAACTTTCCTCGCACCGGGAAATTATCTCCATGATCCAATCCGGGCGCGGGGTAGTGCGGATCACTCTGCCTTTGGTGGTGGCGGGAGCTTTCTGCACTCTGCTGAGCCTGGGCCTCAACTACCACTGGGCGCCCACTGCGGAAGGAGACGTGGATGACATCATGGAGGAGGCCACAGGCAAACAAGCCAGCGAGGCATCCCAGGTTCTCTATCGAAATGCCGCCGACCGCCGTTTGTGGATGATAGGCACCTTCCCGGCCAACTATGAGAAAGGCAATCCCATGCTCAACGTGGATGTCACCACCACCGATGAGCAGCACATGCTGGTCTCACGACTCTCCGCCGCCCGTGCGAAGTGGAGCCGCGACACCCGCCAGTGGACATTTGAAAATGCCGTGCTCGCAAAATACTCGAAGGATCATCCAGCGGTGTTTCAAAAATACACCGAGCCCTTGCTCGTCAATAACTGGTCGGAAACTCCCTGGCAGCTCATCAAGCCCGGACTCAGCCCAACCTATCTGGGCATACCCGGTCTCAATACTTGGATCAAGGAACATGACAAGCATCTCGCATTCGCGGATCCCGCGCCCTATCTCAGCCAATGGCACTACCGCTGGGCACTGCCTTTCACCTGTCTCATCACGGTTCTGCTGGCCACCCCGCTGGGCATCCATTTTTCGCGCCGGGGTCCTGGTGGCGGCATCTTTCTAGCCGTGGTGCTATCTGCAGTTATGCTGCTGGTCAGCAACGTGATTCTGGCCTTTGGCTCATCGGGTAAACTCCACCCTGCGCTGGCCGCATGGCTGCCTAACATCCTTTTCGCGTTGGTCGGTGCATATCTCTTCCGCCTCCGCATTACCGGCCGCCCTATCTATCACTCGCTGCGCAAGTTAATCCTCCCCAGCGAATCCTAAACTTTAAATCTCATATTCTTAATCCCGATGGCCTACGTAGAATCCTGGCACGTCCGCTCCCGCTCCCGTGAATGCGCGGTCACCCACCGTGCCTTTGCCGATGGTGAAACCATAGTCACCGCCCTTTATCCCGATCCCGAATCCAGCGGCTACGTCCGGCGCGATTTCTCCCTGGAAGCATGGGGCCAGCTTGCTGCTGAAGTGGAGCCTGCGTTCTCATTCTGGAAGACTTCGTTTTCCGCACCTGCCAGTGATGCTGACAAGGTAGAGGAAAAACTCAGTCCGGAGGAAATTCTCCGCCGCCTCGTAGATGAGGACGAGGATCATACGGAAAACACCCGCTACATCCTCGCGGTGATGTTGGAGAGGCGCAAACTCCTGCGCGAAACCGACCAACAACGCACCACTAACGGAATATTGCGGGTGTACGAACACCGCAAGACCGGAGAAGTCTTCCTCATCCGTGATCCGGACATCCCACTATCCAAGATTGAGGCGATGCAGGGCGAAGTCATGGTGCTGCTAGAAAATAACGGCCGCGTGCCCACACCCGCAAAACTGCCAGAAGAGTCACCCGGGGATGTGGCACCGGGTGAAGAGGCACCGGGAGATGAAGCACCGGGAGATGAAGCACCGGGAGATGAAGCACCGGGAGATGAAGCACCGGGAGATGAAGCACCGGGGGATGAAGCACCGGGTGAAGAGGCGCCGGGAGATGAAGTTCCGGGGGATGAAGCACCGGGAGATGAGGCACCGGGAGATGAGGCACCGGGGGATGAAGCACCGGGGGATGAGGCACATGCAGACGCAGATTCCGAAACTCCTTCTGAAAACATAGCCCCCTGAGGCATCCACTCAATCGCAAGGTTTCCCCAGTTTCTTGAGAATTTCAGCCTGGGGTAGGGAGGGAAATTCCTCCGCCTTTTTTTCCGCTGCCGCGAGGCGCGCGGGAACGTCGGCCTTGTCCGCCGCAGGGTTACTGCAATCACTGAGATACCTGTGCGCAAATTCATCAATGGCTTTGTCCGCCTTGATCGCAAGGATCACGGTGTTGTCAGAGGCTAGGCGTGTGGCGATGGCTGCGGCTTGTTGGGGAACATTGTTGGTCACCGGATAGGTCTTGAGCAACTCCGCCCAGCGCCATGTCAACCATGGAGTGGCTTTTTCCAGCGAGGTGGCGCGTCCTAACAATGTTTCTGCAAGAGAATTCCGCAGTGGTGCCAGGGCCGTGTCCTTGCTGTGCAACAACACCTTGGCATAAATGTGAGCCATGCCCTCCGTGATCAACGGTTCTTCAGCCCACACATGACCGCCGGGAAACCAGATGATCCGGCAGTCATCACTGAATACTTTATGGGAGGCGACAGCTTCGCGACGGTTGAAACAATTGGTTCCTTCAAGCGAGCAAACAATGAGTCCGTGGTGAAGCTTGGCCTTCCGGAAGGTCTTTTCCTTGAGGTAAATGCCTGATCCGCTGCCGCATGCGAGAACCCCGGCAATGTTTTTGTTCATCTCTGCCATGAGGTATGCCATGCGGCTTCCGCCGGACATTCCGGTGGCAAATGATAGAGCCTTGTTCACCGGCACGCGGGCATAGACATCCTTGGACATCGCCATCATGGCAAGGTCCGAGTCACCGTAATCGTTTTTCGATTGGACGGACACGGCCAATATGATGCCGAACATCTCAGCGGACGGGATATAGCGCTGCAATGATCCAGGACTGCCGCCACCGGGGTCCATGACAAAGCACACCGGCCAGGTCCGGCCAGTATTGAATGCCTTGGGCAGATAGAGGTGATAGCTCCACTTCGCATCCCCTTGACAGGCAATCTGCCCGGAGACATTACCGGGAGTGGCGTCGATGCCCGTTATGGTGGTGGCTCCCGCAGGAGCGGCGGAGGGCGCAGGAACCGTGGCAGGCGCAGGAGTGGTGGCGGGCACTGGTGCCGAGGCAGGTGCAGGAGCTGTGGCGGGCGTAGGCGCCGTGGTGGGCGTAGGCGCCGTGGTGGGGGCAGGGGCAGGAGCCGTGGACGCGGGGGTGGTCGCTGCTAGGTAATCCTGATCCGCTTGCGAGAGTTTCGACAAAGCCAGCTTGATCTGCTTACCGCTGCGTTGTTGCAGAGTGACTTCGTCGTTCCCCATGGTAACCAATTTCGCCTCTATCACACTGCCAGTGGAACTGGTCCACTTACGCCACGCTGCCTCTTGGCCACGTGCGATCTGAAAACCTGCGGCTACCAAAATGAACAAGAGAATCCACAGTGAACGGCGATGATTGTAACAAGAAATTCGCATGATCAAAACTGTCATCATGCTAACGGTTGTCAATCGCCATTTATCAGGAAACACATGTTCCAGTGAACGCCTACCACTTGGACACGGGGACCGGTGGTGGTTGCTCACCCCCGTGGTTCAGCTCAGGTCTCGTCTGTGCCAGCGGAAAATCTAACCTCATCTGCCTGGATCAGGTTTTCAAGGCCCGTGGTGGTGCGCAGCATGAGTTCCCCGCCCGGGGCGATGCCCTCCACCGTGCCCGTGCGTGTGCCGCCGGAGACGGTAAGCGAGACATGGTGGCCTGTGAGCACGCAGCGCTGGCGCACGGAATCCAGCATTTCGCTGAACTCCGCGCCTATTTGTTGATGGCGCAGAGCGAAGCGGCGGATGATTGCACCCAGCACCTCTGACAGGGAATGGGACGATCCGGTCTCCAGTCCCAGTGAGGTGGCGATCTCCGCTATCTCCGCTGGAAAACTGCGGGTGTTGACGTTGAGACCGATGCCGATAATCACAAAATCCGCACCCGCCTCAACGAGGATGCCCGCGACCTTACGGCCATTGATCCAGACATCGTTGGGCCACTTGATGCCAGTGGAGGGGCCAAAGGGCTCGAGTGCCTCAGCCACGGCTAGACCAGTGGCCAAGGCCAGACGCGGCCACAATGCCTTCGGTTCCTGTGGACGTATGAGGATGGAGAAAGCGAGTGAGTCACCTGCCGTGGAAATCCAAGTGCTGCCCCGCCGCCCACGACCGTCAGTTTGTGTTAGTGCGAGCAACACCAGGCCACCTGCTTCGCCCGCAACCGCCAATGCGCGGACCTCGTCATTGGTTGAACCTGCAGACTCACGCACCACAAGACGGAACGGGTAGGGAAGATCGGTAGCCAGTTCCTCTAAGCCGTGGGTCATGACAGGTGAATATTTCAGATGGGAGTAAAATCCAACCCGATGTCGAGGGCGGGTGCGGAGTGAGTGAGCGCTCCCACGGAGATGAAGTCCACCCCGGTTTCGGCAATGGCGCGTAGAGTCTCTAGGGTGACGCCTCCGCTGGCCTCCAACTGCGGGGTGACGCGTTCACCGCGTATGGCGACAGCTTCCGTTAGCTCCTCTATGCTCATGTTGTCCAGTAGGACGTGATCCACTCCCTCCAATGTGAGAAACGCACGTAACTGGTCAAGGTGATCAGCTTCCAGCTCGACTTCGATGCCAGGTCTGTCGGCTTTTAAGCGGTGAATGGCAGCTTGGATTCCCGCTAGGCCGCCATCGGTGAACAGGTGGTTGTCCTTCAGCATGGCCCGGTCATAAAGTCCGAGGCGGTGGTTGGTGCCACCTCCATGAACGACCGCTTGTTTTTCCAACATGCGGTATCCGGGAGTGGTTTTGCGTGTGTCGAGAATGCGGGCGGCAGTGCCTTTCACCAGATCCACATAGGTAGCGGTAAGGGTGGCCACGCCGCTGAGGCGTTGGAGAAAATTGAGCGTTGTGCGCTCGGCGGTGAGAATGGAACGGGCGGAACCCTGCACGCTCATCAATAGGGCTCCGGTACCGACCCTGCTGCCATCTGGAATGAGAATCTCCACATCAAGCGCAGGATCCACTTTGGCAAAAACCCGCGCCGCCAGATCCACGCCGGAAACTACTCCCGCCTTGCGCACTGCCACAAACGCGCGGGCCTGCCTGCCCTCCGGAACGAAGTAGCTTGTTGTAACATCGCCTTCCCCGATGTCTTCGGAGAGCGCGAGATCGATCAGGATGTCCGAATGGTCGTGCATAAGTGGTGAGAATCATGTTAGGCACGCGGGTCTGCTGTAGCCACGTGCCTGCGGATCTGATGACTGCCACCCTAATGACTCGCCCGCCCGTGCCAAGCGCATTATTGGCACGCCACAAAGCCGAAATATCTCCACTGGCCAAACGGGAGTGGTTCTGCCATCTTTCTTTCATGTTCCATAAATCCATTTCCACGCTGATCGTGGTTTTGTGCATGGTTACCCTGCAGGCCCGGGCGCAAAACCAAACACAGACCCAAACACCGGCGGCCGATGGCTCCACCACCAACTCGAAAACCCAGGACACCCCCCAACCCAACCGTTTCTGGCAAGCCAGTCTCGGCGGTGGCGATTACATGGTGGCGCTCGATCGCATTTCGGCCATCAGCCGTCACAAGTATTTATTAGACGGCGGGATTGTTGTCGATGAGGTGACGGTGGACGCATTGGGACAGGCGCTGGTGCGTTTCTATTTTCTGGCTCCGCTGACCGACGTGACAAAAGGCAGTCATGCCGGGACCACCGCCTCCGGGATTGTGGACCGTGCACGCGAACTCGTAGACAAGGCTGCCGATAACGCAGGCACCGATGCTCACAATATGGTCATCAAAAAATTTCCGGAAACCACTCATGCCCATGAAATCGAGTACCGTGTGGATTCCGCTGATATTCTCACTGCGCTTTACACCAGCGTGCAGACTGCATGGGTAAGCGGTCATGGCCGGAAATACTCGGTAAAATGAGAGAGTTTGCCAGTGTGGCGGGCAAGACCCGCGCTCCGGCTTGACCCCTGCGCTGGGACGTGCATTCTCCGCCGCCCGATGATTTCCGTCCAGTCACTGCGTGTGGAGTTTGGCGCACGCGTCCTCTTCAACGATCTTTCCTTTTCCGTGCAACCGCGCGAGCGCATTGCCTTCGCCGGCCACAACGGTGCAGGCAAGACGACCTTGATGAAATGCATCGCTGGCATTCTCCCGCCTAGTGCGGGCATGATCAGTGCTCCCAAGGGCACCCGCATCGGCTACTTGCCGCAGGAAGGTATCCACGTCCGAGGCAGGTCGCTTTGGCATGAGACGGAATCCGCCTTTGGTGAAACCCTTGCCCTGCGCAAAAAAATCGACCGCCTTTCGCATGATCTCACCCGTCTAGATCCGCGTTCATCCCCCTATGCGGAAATATTGGATGAGATTGGCGGGCTGGAGCTCCAGCTTGATGCCACCGATCCCGCACGCATGAAACCCAGAATCGAATCGGTGCTCAAGGGACTTGGTTTCAGGGAAAAGGACTTCACGCGGGATTGCTCTGAGTTTTCCGGCGGTTGGCAGATGCGTATCGCCATGGCGAAGCTGTTTCTTCAGGAGCCGGAAGTCTTATTATTAGACGAGCCGACCAACCACCTAGACCTCGATTCCCAGATCTGGGTGGAGCAATACCTCGTCAACTATCCGGGGGCTATCCTGCTGATTTCCCACGACCGCGCGTTGCTGGACATGTTGTGCACGCGCACTATTGCCTTCTCTCACGGCCGTGCGGAGGAGTATGCGGGAAATTACTCATACTTTGAGCGTGAGTCGGTGCTGCGCAGGGAAATCCAGCTCAAACAATACGAGGCGCAGCAGCGAGAGATAGCGGACATCCAGCGTTTCATCGATCGTTTCCGCGCGTCTGCTAACAAGGCGACTCTGGTGCAGTCACGCGTTAAGATGCTGGCAAAGATCGAGCGCATACCGCAGCCCGAGCGAGACGATGCGGTAATGAGTTTCAAATTCCCACCACCGCCCAACTCCGGCCATATGGTGGCAGGGCTGGAAGGGGTTACGAAAAGTTATGGACCGCTCAACGTTTTCAGCGGCTTTGATTTTGAGATCAACAAGGGTGAGAAAATCGCCATTGTTGGACCTAACGGTGCAGGTAAATCCACCTTCTGTCGTATCATCACCGGGCAAGAAACGCCGGACTCGGGCACTCACACCTTCGGTCACAAGGTGGCCGTCTCGTTCTTCTCCCAGAACCATTCGGACGAGCTGGATCCGGATCTTACTGTTTTGGAGACTGCGGAGAGAGCGGCATCGCGCGAGTCAGCGCCGCATGCACGAAATTTATTAGGGTGTTTCCTGTTCCGCGGGGACGACGTGTTCAAAAAAGTAGGCGTCCTGTCCGGCGGCGAGCGCTCGCGCGTGGCGCTGGTGTGTATGTTGCTGCGCCCTGCGAATTTCCTTATTCTCGACGAGCCAACCAATCACCTCGACATGCAATCGCAGGATGTGCTCAGGCGTGCGCTAGCGGACTACCCCGGCAGTGTGCTCATTGTCTCGCACAACCGTTCGTTCCTGGATACGCTGGTTGACAAGACTCTCGAGTTCCGTCCGGGCGAGCAGCCGCGTTTGTTCGCGGGCAATATCACTTACTATCTAGAAAAAACCGCCAGGGACGTCCCAGGAAATGGAGCATCCGCATCCACCCCCGCAACTGGCAATTCATCCCCCACCTCGGCTCCCAGTCGCAAGGATCAGCGCAGAATGGATGCCGAGGCACGCGAGGCGCGCTCCAAGGTGCTCAAACCGTTGGAAAATGAGCTTGAGACACTCGAGGCTAACATTGCCAAGCTCGAGGCGGCCCAAGTCACCCTAACCAATGCTCTCTCCAGTGAGGAGGTCGCCGCAGATCCCGATAAGTTCAGGGAAACCTCCAACGCCATTTCTAAAATCACCACCGCTCTCGAAGGCAGCTACTCCCGGTGGGGAGGGCTGTCCGACGAGATCGAGAAGGTAAAACAAAAACTGGGAATCGCCTGACTCAATAGCGGTAGTGGTCCGCCTTGTAGGGGCCTTCCACCGGCACGCCGATGTAGTCTGCCTGATCCTGGCTCAGCGTGGTGAGCTTTACGCCGATCTTGGCGAGGTGGAGTCTGGCGACTTCCTCATCCAGATGTTTCGGTAACACCTTAACTTCGCCCGCCTTGTATGTGTCCTTGTTTTTCCACAGATCGATCTGGGCGAGGGTTTGGTTAGTGAAGCTATTAGACATCACGAAGCTCGGGTGGCCGGTGGCACAACCGAGATTCACTAGACGGCCTTCAGCGAGCATGTAAAGGCTGTTGCCGCTCGGGAAGGTGTATTTGTCCACCTGCGGCTTGATGTTGGTCTGCACCACACCCGGCGCGTTGTTGAGCTTGTCGATCTGGATTTCGTTGTCGAAGTGGCCGATGTTGCAGACGATGGCCTGATCCTTCATCTTGGACATGTGCTCCAGGCGGATAATGTCCTTGTTGCCGGTGGTGGTGACGTAGATGTCGCCCCAACCCAGTGTATCCTCTATGGTTAGGACGCGGAATCCTTCCATGGCCGCTTGGAGTGCGCAGATAGGATCGACTTCGGTGACGACGACTTGAGCGCCCTGTGCGCGTAGCGCCTGTGCGCAGCCTTTGCCGACATCGCCGTAGCCGCAAACCACGCCGACCTTGCCGGAAATCATCACGTCGGTGGCGCGTTTGATGCCGTCCACCAGTGACTCGCGGCAGCCGTACAGATTGTCAAATTTCGACTTGGTGACTGAATCGTTCACATTGATGGCGGGAACCAACAAGGTGCCAGCCTTCGCCATCTGATAGAGCCGGTGGACGCCGGTGGTGGTTTCCTCGGAAACGCCCTTCCAGTCCGCCACGATCTTGTGGAAGATGCCGGGTTGTTTGTCCTTGATGTCCTTGAGCAGGTTCTTGATGACCTGTTCCTCATGGCTGCCGGATGCGGTGTTGATCCAATCCGATCCGTTTTCCATTTCGTATCCCTTGTGGATGAGTAGCGTGGCATCACCACCATCATCCACAATGAGCTGCGGTCCGAGGCCCTTTGAGTTGATCAGGGCCTCCCAGGTACACCACCAGTATTCCTCAAGCGTTTCACCTTTCCATGCGAACACTGGAATCCCAGCCGCGGCTATTGCGGCAGCGGCATGATCTTGAGTGGAGAAGATGTTGCAGGAAACCCAGCGCACCTCGGCACCGAGTTCTGCCAGGGTTTCGATGAGAACTGCGGTCTGGATGGTCATGTGCAGGGACCCCATGATACGCACGCCCTGCAGCGGCTTCAGTGGTCCGTATTTGGCGCGCGTGGAAAGCAGTCCGGGCATTTCATGTTCGGCGATTTCGATTTCCTTGCGGCCGAAATCGGCCAGAGTGATGTCTTTAACTTTGTAGTCGGGCATGATAAGTGGTGATTGTTAGAATTGTGTTGAATAAGGACGAACTAGTGGAAACCGCAGGATTGGTATCCTGTTTTCAGGCCTCCAATTCCTTGAAGTTTTCCGTTATTCCGGGTTTTCCTTCGTCTTTGGTGCTTCAGCCGACCGCTTTCTTCAGGGCGGCCACCTTGTTAGTTGTTTCCCATGTGAGGTCCGGATCGTTCTTGCCGAAGTGGCCGTAGTTGGTGGACTTTGAATAGATAGGGCGGAGGAGATTGAGTTCCTTGACGATGTCCGCAGGCTTGAAGGAGAAAACCTTGAGAACGCCGGCGAGGATCTTGTCATCACTCACCTTGCCCGTGCCGAAGGTGTCCACATGCACGCTCACTGGAAGCGGGTGGCCGATGGCGTAGGCGAACTGAATCTCGCATTTGGACGCGAGGCCAGCAGCGACGACGGTTTTGGCAACCCAGCGACCCATGTAGGCTGCGGAGCGGTCCACCTTGGACGGGTCCTTGCCGGAGAAAGCACCGCCACCGTGACGGCCGCTGCCACCGTAGGTGTCCACGATGATCTTGCGTCCTGTCAGGCCTGAGTCTCCCTGTGGGCCTCCGACGACAAACTTGCCGGTGGGGTTGATGAGAAACTCGGTCTTCTTGGTGAGCATGTTTTTTGGCAGGACTTTCTTGATGACCTGCTCGATGCAGAATTTCTCGATCACGGCATGGCTCACATCCGCAGTGTGCTGGGTGGAAATGACCACATTGACGATACGGGTGGGCTTGCCATCGACGTATTCTACGGAGACTTGGGACTTGGCGTCTGGGCGCAGCCATTTGGCGAGTTTGCCTGCCTTGCGGATGCGGGTGAGCTCGCGACCGAGACGGTGGGCAAACATGATGGGTGCAGGCATCAATTCCGGTGTTTCATCGCACGCGTAACCGAACATGATTCCTTGGTCGCCAGCTCCTTGTTCCTTGGTCTTCTTGCCCTCGGCTCCCTTGGCATCTACGCCTTGGGCAATGTCCGGGGACTGGGTGGTCAGGTAGTTATTGATGAAAATTCGATCAGCATGGAAGACATCATCGTCGTTCACGTAGCCTATGCCGCGCACGGCATCGCGGATGACCTTCTCGATGTTAACAACCGATCCAATGGGCTTTTGGCCGATTTTCGGGATGGTGATTTCGCCTCCTACGACGACTATGTTGCTTTTCACAAAGGTTTCACAGGCTACGCGGCTTTTTGGATCCACCGTGAGGCAGGCGTCCAGAATGGCGTCTGAAATGGTGTCGCAGACCTTGTCTGGATGACCTTCGCCGACTGATTCGGAGGAAAAAATGAATGTGTTCATGTGTTTGTTTATTTTCGTATCGTCAAATCGTGATGCCTTGATACAACTGACCCGCCATGACGTCAATCCTGAAATCCCTAAAATTGCTTTGCGACCCGACACGCTTGCGGATCATGCTGCTAGTGGATCAGGAAGCTCTCTCGGTTCTGGAGCTACAGGAGATCCTAGGCATGGGCCAGAGCAGGATTTCCACCCAGCTCTCCCACCTTAAAACCGCCGGTCTAGTGACCGACGAGCGCAGTGGTAAAAACAATATGTATTCCTGCTGCGCGTCTCCAGATTTATTGGAAGTCACCCGTCTGGCAGCGGGGGAAGTGCCGGAAGTGGAGGCGGACATGGCTTCTTTGCGGCACTTGCTGCGCAAGCGCAAGGACACTGCGCGCGCTTATTTCGACGAGTTGGCCGGGCGTTTTGGCAAGGATTACGTGCCCGGACGATCGTGGAAGGCGCTCGCTGAGGCTCTGATCAAGGTGCTCAATTACAAAATCGTTGCGGACCTAGGGGCAGGGGAAGGAACCTTGGCCCAATTGCTTGCCCAACGCGCGGAGCAGGTCATCGCCGTGGACCTCTCGCCGAAAATGGTTGAGTTCGGTCAGAAGCTCGCCCTGCAAAACGGCCTCACCAATCTCGAATACCGCCTTGGCGACATCGAGAATCCGCCCATTGCTGATCAATCCCTGGATCTGGCGGTCCTCAGCCAAGCCCTGCACCATGCAGAACACCCGCAACGGGCAATCGACGCCGCATTCCGCATTCTCAAACCTGGTGGGCGCCTGATCGTAATGGATCTGGTGCAACATCAGTTTGAGGAAGCCCGCAATCTATACGCTGACCGCTGGCTAGGCTTCTCCGAAAGTGCGATGGCAGCGATGCTGGAACGCGCTGGGTTCAGAGAAATAGAAACCGTTGTCGCGGACCGCGAAGCCTCCAGCCCCAATTTCCAGACCCTGCTGGGAATCGGAACAAGAGGGTGATGGAGTTTCCTCCCCAAAAAAGTTGGACGCTATCTGGCAGATTCAGTCTCCGCCGGTGCGCAGGAAGCTGGTCACTTGGGTGGCTAGCCATTCTTCCGCATCCCACGGCACGCGGTGACCTGTGGCGGGGGCTACGGCGAGAGTGGCGTTTGGCAGGAGAGACATAGCGCGCTCGGCTAGGGCGCGGTACTTGTCATCGTTTTCCCCGACCACCCAGAGAACTGGGATGGTGATTTCTCCTAGCCTGTCCCACAGCGGTCCCTGAGCACCAAGTGACCAGTCGACAAAACTGCGGGCGATTTCCTGGCGTCGCATGACAAGCCCTGCAGTGACCGCAGGGTCTCGCGGGGAACTGGCGGCCAGCACCGGCTGGGCGTTCCAATCAGTTAGGAATTCCCGCCAGTTTCCTGTCAGTGCCCGGCTGGCCCATACAGCATCGCTGGCGCGACGGTTTATCCGTTCCTGCGGTGATTCCAATCCTGGATGTGCTGCAATGATGATGGCAGACTGCCACGGATGGTTTTTCTCCAACAAAGCGTGCAGTGCCAGGCGGCCACCCATCGAATAGCCTAACAAAGAGCGTCCACTGCCACGGAAAACCGTGCCGCCGACGTCCGCGTTCAGTGCCTTGCCGAATTCAGTTAGAGGTAGCGGCTGGCATTCCAGAAAACGCCACAAGTCCACCGCGCGGGAGCCGGTTTTTGCGGAGGCCAATCGTTTGGCGAAGCCGCGCCATTCCGCCGCTATACCTACGGCTCCGTGCAGGCACCAGCATTCCACCAAGCCCGCCTCGCGTCGCTCGTCCGTTTGTTTGGATATCTGGATCACAGCTTTGCGGCGCGTTGCCGCATGGGGCGGATGGCTTCATAGACTTGCCCATGGAGACCCGTGCAGGTGAAACTACGGTAATCTATCCGTTCTTTCGCCCGTGGATAATAACATGCGTCTTGGGGTGCCCTGTTCATACGTGACAGATGCTATTCTGCCAGAAACGCATCGAGCGCCGTCCGCGTGATGCGCCAGGCGGTGCCGATCTTCTTGCCCTTAAGGTCGCCAGCTTCGAGCGAGGTGATCACATCAGCTTCGCTTACGCTTAGGATTTCAGCAGCTTGGGCCGGGGTTAACATCTCTGGGGGCGCGGCGGCCGGGGGTGTGGCTGGTGCTGTCGTTGCAGAAACAGACGGAGCTTGTTGCATGGATTTCACCATTTCCTGCGCCAGGCCAAAACCCATCGCCATCTGGGCGGGAACGGTGGCGGCGGATCCGCCTTCTCCACCCTGCGTCATCGACTGACCCATCTGGAATTTCACATAATCATTAAGGTTGCCGATAGCTGACATGCTGGAGCGTTTATCGATGGCGGCCTCTACTTCGGGTGGGACTGAAACGTTTTCGACCACAAAGCTGGTGATCTCTATCCCGTATTTTTCGGAAATCTGCGGGTTGATGACTGGCAGCAGGGCCTCACCGAGTTCCAAGTAACGCGATGCCACATCGAGCGCAGGCACACCACTGGAGGCTAGGGCCTCAGTAAAGACACTCACGATGCGCGGGCGCATGGTCTCGGAGAATTTATCCAGAAGGAAGTGGGGGTCGGTACCGACTATCTCCTTAAGGAACAATGACGGACTCGTGATCCTGAAATCAAAGATACCGAAGGCACGCAACCGGACCACCCCGAAGTCCTTGTCGCGCATCATGATCGGATTGGGAGTGCCCCACTTGTTCCCGGTGAAAACCCGGGTGGTGATGAAATACACATCCGCCTTGAAAGGGGATTCAAAACCGTATTTCCACCCCTTGAGACGGTTGAGTATGGGGATGTTATCGGTGATCAGCGTGTGCTTGCCCGGGCCGAAACAATCGCCAAATTCCCCCAGATACACGAACTGCGCCATCTGGCTCTCCCGCACGATCAACTGCGCGCCGCGCTTGATCGCCTTGTCCTGATCCGGAAACCTCCACGACAGCGTGTCGCGCGAGTCGTCGTTGAATTCGATGATTTCAAGCAGTTCCCCTTTGATGAATCCGAGAATGTCCATGGTTTTTATGAAGTGTGCCTGTTCTGTTACACCCGTTCCCCATCTGGGGGAAGTGAAAATTCTGGACGAAACCGGCACAAATCCGCCCACCAGAATAAATTACGCATTTTCGATATTCTATTGCCAATAGCCCCTTGAATAAGCCATTTGATTGCCCTGCGGAAATGTCTGAATTCTACGCGGTCGCGCGTTTGAGGGAATCGGCATCGCGCATTACGACAAACCTCACCTTCTATTGATCGACCCGACGCCATGAATCTGGACTTTGCCCCTAGCGACTGGAAGAGGATCCAGCATGCATACTCACAATGGTGGGCTGGAACCCTGCCGCGACCGCTGTGCTTCTTAACCGTCAAAGGCCGGGATCCCGGCCGCCCGGAACCCGATCTACCAGCCCATGACTTCGCCAGTTTCTACGGGTTGGACGTGTCCGCAGATAGCATTGCAGACAGGATGATCTATGACTTGGAATGCCTGCGTTTTCTTGGCGACTCGTTCCCCCTTGTGACGCCGAATTTCGGACCGGGCGTGATCGCCGCCTTCTTAGGGCTGGAATTGGAGAATGGTGTGGACACCGTCTGGTTCCACCCGCCGGAGGGCATCGAGATGGAGGACGTCGAGATGAAGTTTGATGCCGATAACATCTGGTTCAAACGGATTCGTGAAATCTATCATGCGGTGGCCGCGCGCGGTGAGGGCTTGATCCAGCTCGGTATGACCGATCTCGGTGGAAATCTGGACATCCTTGCATCCTTCCGTAACAGCCAGGACATGCTGCTGGACCTGTATGATGTGCCGGAAATTGTAGAACTGAAAGCCCAGCAGGCGCACGACATCTGGTGGAAATATTTCGATGAGTTGAACACAGTCATCCAACCCGCTCACCCGGGATACATCGCGTGGACACCGCTCTACTCGGAAACTCCATATTATATCCTGCAATGTGACTTCGGCTATATGATCAGCACGGAGATGTTCAACCGCTTCGCACTACCGGAAATTACGAAAACTTGCGAAAAACTAACCAATCCCTTCTTCCACCTGGACGGGCCGGGCATGCTCAAGCACCTGGATGCGCTGCTACAAATTCCCGAGCTCAAAGGTGTGCAATGGATCCCTGGAGCCGGGCAGCCACCCATCACCGAATGGCCGGAAGTTTACCGGAAGATCCGCGCCGCAGGCAAACTCATCCAGTTCTGGACCAGCCAGGACCCGCTCGGGTGGCGCGCCATCGACGTGCTGGCGGAACAACTTGGCAGCGCTCAGGGAATTATGATGTTCGGCGAGGCTCCAGCGGAGGACGAACAGGAAATCCGGAAAATGCTCGCCAGACACAGCGCCTGACTCTAAACCACGACATATTTTTGATCTAATAACAATAACCAACAACCACCGACATCACCATGCAATACGTAATGATCTTTCACGCCAACCTGAACTATGCGTATCTGACACCGGATCGCTACGAGTTCGTGATCCGCAAGAGCTATGAGATGACACTCGACACCTTGGCGGAAAAATTCCCGGACGTGAAGTTCGCGTTCGAAGCCTCGGGTTACACTATTGAGGAAATAGCCAAACGCTGCCCGGATGTGCTCGAAAAACTCAAGAAGGCCTGTGCGGAAGGGCGATGTGAATTCATGGGCTCCCCCTATGCGCACCCGATGCTGCCAAACTTCCCGAAAGAAGACGGTGTTTGGTCGATCAAGTTCACCAATGCGACCTACAAGAAATATCTCGGCTTTGTGCCTAAGAGTTTTTGGAATCCCGAGTGCGGATGGCGCTCCTATGTGCCGGAACAGGTGGCAGAGTGCGGATACACCAACTTGATCGGTGACTTTGAAGCTTACAGCCGCTCGCTCGGACCCGATGGGAAACCTGTGCGCCCCGAGATTTATGCGAAGGAAAAACCGAAAAAGTCCGCCTTCTATCATTTCGGCTTCGCCTATGACCTTCTAGGTACTGAAAGGACACTGCACCATCCGTTCAACCAGATTCAGGGACTTCCCAAGAACAAGTTGCGCATGTTCCTGCGTTCTGATAGAATCGCCCAGTTCGGGGTGCGCTATTTCATGGGTATGAAAGGCTACACGCTCGAGAAATACATGGGTCTGATCAAAAAATACTCGGCTCAGCCGAAGGGGGAGAATCCGGGCGCGCTCATCATCTTCGCGGATGACGCGGAATACGTGGGCACTAACGGCTGGTTCCGCCTCAAGTATGAGAATAAGCCGGACAATACTTTTGAACACACTCCAGGGTCGCAGCAGAAACTCATCGATCTGGTCAATGCCTGCAAGAAGCTGGGATCGTTCTGCACCTTTGACGACGCCTGCAAGCTGCCGGCGCTAGACGAGCGCGTTTACTTCGATGACAACTCCGCATGGCACGGTGGACGCGCGTCCACCTGGGCGGAAACCCCGATGGCCCGCCTTCTGCGCCCGTGGCAGGACCTGGTCCGTGCGAAACTTGGAAAGATCAAGCTCTCCGACGAGGACCGCAGCCAGGCATGGCTGCACCTTACCAATTCCTACAACTCTGATGGACAGTGGCCGCCCACGCTGCCGGAAGCACCGCACATCATTCATCCGTTCAACTATGGCTATTGTTTTGAAAACCTGCTCAAGGCCGAGTTGCTAGTGGGCGGAGTGGACCGTTCCAAGTTGGTCACCAATCCAGTGACCACCCTCAAGGCCATTCTGACATTGCAACAGCGTCTGATCCTCAAGAAGGCGGCGCACCTTGAAAAGACAGGCACCGCAGCGCAGAAAAAAGCCGCGAAACTTGCCACCACACTCATCAAAAAATCGCAGGATGTTTCCTCGATCAATCCGGCAGACAAGGTGCTGCTTCCCTCGGAATACACCGTCCGGGCCGAGATGATGGTGGAAGCCCGCCAACTCGTAGGCGGCGTGGAGATAGAGGTCACCCAGGACATGAAAGTGAAGAAAAAATAAATATACCGCCAACTTGTGACCGGTCGCGTTAGGTAGAGCAGCCCCCCCCATGAACCGGAGACGCGCGATTGGAAACGTTAGGTAGAACATCCCCCATGACTCACCGAGAAAACCTATTAGCTGTCCTCGACGGGAAAACCCCTGAGAGGACGGTGCTTTCGCTCTTTGACTGGAACATGGAGCGCGCCATCACCCCGGGCGACCTTGCCGCCCGTATTGCCTCGCCGGACTGGAGTCTGCTGCTGGACCGGGGACTGCTCATTTCCCACCACTGTGAGATTCTGGAGGCCATTGAACACGGTGTGGAAAATACCACCGAGTCGAAGCTCGAGCATGGTGAAAATATCTGCATCATGCGCAAGAAAACTCCGGTGGGAGAACTCTGCAAGGTCACGCGCAATGGGTGGCATGCGGAAGACTGGATCAAGGAACCGGAGGATTATCTTGTCTGGAAATGGATCGTCGAGAACACCGAAATCCTGCCACGTTACGAGCGTTATGCCGAGGCGGAGGATGTGCTTGGTGACCATGGTGTGATCACGGTCACGGGCAGCGGTAACTGGACGCACCGGACTCCTGCCATGAAGATCAATGTGGACATCGCTGGCACCCAACAGTTCTGCATGGATGTGGCGATGGAGGTGCCGGAGTTGTTTGAGTTGTATGAGGTGCTGAAGAAACAGTTCCTGCAAGAGCAGCACATGATCGCCGCCGGTCCCGGGAAATATGTCAAATGGCTGGAAAATCTAACGATCAGCATGCTGGGGCCGGATCGTTACGAGGACCTACTGATGTCTGTCTACCGCGAGGCTGTGCCCATTCTGGAGTCTGCAGGCAAGCGAGTCTTTGTGCATTATGACGGTGCCTTGCGCTGCATTGCGGACCAGATCGCAGCCGCTCCTTTCCATGGGATTGATTCTCTAACGGAACCTATAGAGGGTGATATGACCTACGATGAGTGCCGTGCCGCATGGCCGGATCTCACGTTCTGGGGCAATATCAACGTGGATTTATACGCGCAATCTGCCCAGACGCTGCGCGAGGCGGTGATAGAGAAACGCCACCGTGCGGGCAAACATGCCTTCGCGTTCGAGATTTCCGAGGATCTCCCCGCCAACTGGAAACAATCCATTCCCGTCGTGCTCGACGCCTTGGAGGAGCTGGATTAGCCGGTGAAGAGCACTTGCTTCCCACTTCACCGGGGAATCCGAGATCGGGAATCTTATACTGGCTGACAATAGAATTGCCAATTACTAGGCCTGTCGAAGAGATTCCAAGAAGTGGAATCTAGATACCGCGCAGCGGCACAACAGACCAGAACTGATTTTCAGCCATGACCTGGATTTCCAACTTGACGCGCCACCCGGAATCTGACAGATATGAAGAATGAACTTAAACCTCAATATATCTCAGAAATCAACGCACCGATGAATCCACTCAATGTTAATCAGCGAGGACCGACCCCATATATATCCAGCAGACTTAGAGAAATCAAACATGGTAGAGAGAACTTTAATTGCCACATGGGATTTTTGTAGCGGCGGTAGTTTGGTGTATCAAATGTTTTAATCATACAAGCTTATGAAATGGAATGTATTGCTTTTCTTTCTAGGTCTGGCTCGCCTATGCTTCTCAGCCGAGGTTCCGAAGCAAGATGCGATGGAGACGTTCCTTAAGCGTATAGGTGAAGCCCAGAAGGTGATTTTTGAAACAGCTTCTGGGCTCAAAAATTACAACGACGGATTGATTCCTGGCACCTTGGAATGTGATATTAAGGCAATTATGACGCCTGGTTCGGATGCGTTTGCGTCTTACTATGTAATAGATATTTCGTCGCAAAGGATCGAAAGGAGGGTGGTATTCTCATTTTTAAACAATGGCCGACATGTGTTTGATGATGAAGCTGAGAAATTTCTTCGAACTGGTAAGGGTAACGGTGTTATTACACTTACGCGGATAGAATTGTTTGTCTATGATTTAGATGCCGGAGATTGCATTAGCAATAGAGTATGGATTGATAAAATAGAGGGGGCGAAGGAATTAAGGGTTCATAACAAACGACATCGAGACGCTGTCAATCAAGACGCAGTCAATAAACAACATTGACAATAATCTACGGGGTCAGTCCAAAATAACAGACATTGACAGAGGTTGAGGGATGGGTGATGGTTGGGCATGGCGAGACCATTGCGATATGAGGCGGCGGGTGCGGTTTATCATATGATGGCGCGCGGGGATGGCGGGAAGAATGTGTTTGAAGAGGACAAGGACCGCTACGCGTGGACGGATTTGCTGGAGAGGGCGCATGGAAGGTTTGGCTGGCGGGTGCATGCCTGGGTGCTCATGGGCAATCATTTCCACCTTCTGCTGGAAACGCCCGAGCCGAATCTGATCTCCGGGATGAAATGGATGCTTGGAGTTTACTCCCAAGGATGGAACCGGCGGCGGCAGCGCTGCGGCCATGTCTTCAAAGGGCGCTACAAGTCGGTGGTGGTGAATGGGGAGGGGGCGCATGGCAGCTATTTCAAGATCGTGGCGGACTACATCCATTTGAACCCCGTGCGCTCTGGCTGGGTGGGGGGAGATACTGGCAAACGGCTGCGGAGTTGGCGTTGGAGCAGTTTCGGAGCCTACGCCGGAGGCAAGGTTCCGGTGTGGCTGGAAACAGGGCGGGTGCTTCGGGCTTTCCGGCTGTCGCAGGACGGGCGTGGAGGGAAAGCGTATGCGGGCTATCTGGAGGCACGGGCGAAGAATAAGAAAGGTGTGGTCTCGGATGAGGCGCTGGAGCAATTGCGCCGGGGTTGGTATCTGGGGGAGGTGACCTTTGGGGAAAAAGTGTTGGCGGCGATCAAAGCGGCGGTGGGCAAGGAGAGGAAGAGGAGCAGCGTAGGAGGTGCGGCGGCCAAAGTGCATGACGAGGCAGAGGCGCAACGTCTGATGGTGGCGGCTCTGGCAGAATTGGGCGCGCCAGGCGACACGGCGGCGCTGACTGGCAGGGGGCGATGGAAGGAGGAGAAGGAGATGGTGGCGGCGTTGGTGCACAAGCATACAGCGCTGGCGAACCGACGGGTGGCAGCTCGATTGGGAATGGGGCACGAAGTGAGCGTCACGCGCGCGGTGAGGCGCTACAGGGAGGACCCGAAAGCAGCCCGCAGGCTCAAGGCACTTGAACGCAAGCTGGGGATCTGCTGAACTACGGGCACATGGATAACAGGCAACCCACATTGAAGCCTTGCCGTCCCAAAAAATGGAATGCACGATGTCTGTTATTTGGGACTGACCCTAGAGACGAGCACGGCAAACCTTGTGGGAAATGCTGGGCGGCGTTTTTGGAAAACAAATAGCTATGAACAAACGTATCCTCCTTCCGTCCGGCTTGGGACTTGGCTTTGGTGTAATTATGGCATTGCCATTGGCCTTCGCAGTACAATTATCGGGAACGACGTTTGATGCGGTCAATACTCCCGCCTTTTGGCTTGCGAACATGTGGACGCATGACTTCGGCCTGCCGCCCCGTGGTGAATTTGCAGCTTGGGTAGTCGTACCTATGCTAGCGGTAGTCGTGCAGTGGACTCTGCTGGGGCTTCTGATTGGTTTTAGTCTCTCTTTCAGATTGCTGCGAGCGAGGTCTACGAAATCTCCGGGTTCTGTCCCAAATAACAGAAATTGACAGAAGGTTGAGGTGTTGCACTCGGAATTCACATCGTATGAGGTTGCCTACAGCCATATTTCATACCTCGCTGGAGTCAGTCCCCGCAGTGACACAAAACGGATTAAATAAATGGGGGCGGAATACACCGATTAACATGATAGATTAACAAATCCGGCATCAGTTCTTTCAGCGCCCTCCACGCAATCCTCTTCCTCTTCCCCAATAACCAATAACTTTTAACAAATAACCTCCCTCTTCCTCCGCGTTCACCATTTTATAAGCGGGGGTTTGCAATCTTCTTCATGCTGCCGCTGCCGCACTGCCATTTCCTCCTGCCATGCGCGCATCATCCCATCCTCGCGTAGCTTCCTCCTCTCAGCGGGCGACAGGTTGATTCTGGCCTCAAGGCTGTTGGGATCAACTTCCGGGGTGGTTTCCGGGCTGTCTTTGGGAGCATCCTGCGGCATATCAAGCAGATCTAACTCTATTGCTTGTTGTTGCTGCTTTAACTCAATATCCCGCCGTTGTTCTTCTTGCTGTTGTTGCTCCTGCACCCGCCGTTGCTGCTGCTCTAGCTCTTGCCGTTGCTGCTCCTGCTGCCGCCGTTCCTCTTCCTCCTCTTCTTTCTCCAGCCGGTGCCGTTCACAGGTATCGGCAATGAAGCGCATGAACACCTCGTCATTGTCCTCTTCCACTGGGAGGTGTGCGTCTTTGATGGTGATGAGCTCACGATTCGGTTCTATTTCCACCTTTTCACGCCACAGATCGGGCCTGCGGTTTTTCAGCCAGAAGATACAGGCCTGCGTGTCCGGCGGGTAATGTTTCACGTATTCCTCGCGGTCGGTGATGATGCCCTTGTGGGTGACAAACTTGACGGCCACATGGGAATATCCGCAGGCCCGCTGATAGAGCCTGTCCGCGACATTGGCATCCGCATGCATTTTGCCGCGCTTCATGGACTCCATGAAGTCAGGGTGTACGTGCTTCCAACGGTTCAAGGTGGCCACCGACACATCGAAGAAATCCGCGATTTCCTGATCAGTCACCCCCAATCGGTACAGCTTCATGGCCTGCTCCGCGTATTCCCCACGATACGATGAGGGTCGGCCCATGCCTGAATGATCGTCTTTTTTGACTTCTTCGCTTGTTCCGTCATTTTCGCCTATTCCGCCAGTTCTTGAAGAGTTCTGTTTGCTCATGGCTTCATAAGGGTGGAAACTATATCCACCCGCAAGGAGGAAAGTGAAAGTGAATTATTTTTACCAAAAGAATTACGAGTCCTTTGACAATCAATGGGTTACAGCTTCTGCGGGAGCTTGCACAATAAAAGCGTTAAATGGATGATGAAGGTACGGTTTTCCCTGTATTTATAAGGATCGACTGAAGAAATTACCCCCCATATGGACTCTCATAAGTCGGGGCCCACTGGCTTGGATTGGAAGCCATCAGATCATGGAGAAGATTCGGGGCCTTATGAATGACAGCCCAATCACCCACAGAAATCAGGATTTGGCACAAAACATCCGGACTTTCCAAAGCGACAAGGAAGCCCTGCGGTTATCTTGGTCGCCAAAAGAGATGGCCAAAGGCCGAGCTTGGAAGTGCCGATTTCTTCCAAGCTCGTTAATGCTCGCTGCGCGTTCACCATTGCCTTCAGCCATGCCGTTCAGGGCTGCACCTGTCTATTCAAGCTCGCTAGGGCTCGCTCTGCGTTCGAAATTCCCGCCAGCCTTTTCAAGGTTCAGGGCAGGGCGTTTGGCTGGAAGGGTCATGGGAACGGGCGGGCGTTGAGGACAAGTTCGATGGCGAGTTGCTTGCGCCCTTGGTAATCGGCGATGAGCGAAGGCAGATTGCGATCTTCATCGAAC
>Ga0118677_10002194_pt2 | contig 28220 bp, 22 predicted proteins | sample AliMusrvi5mmetaG_FD_86154 | JGI IMG/M metagenome (GOLD analysis project Ga0118677, IMG submission 86154) | reverse complement strand
GTGCCAGGCTTGAGCGTGGCGATGGCCGAGTTGGCGCGGTCGTAGATGACCTTGCTGCCGCGCTGGGCGGCCCCGAATTCGAGGTAGTAGATGCCAAGGCGGTCGCCGCCACGGACGATGTGATTCGTGCCGACGCCGACTGAGCGCAACGAGTTCACGCACAGGTCGGCCACGTCGTTCTTAGGCAGGCGGGTGACGAACTCGACCGGCAGGCCGAATTGCGCCAGTGATACGGCGACGTTGGCTTCAGCGCCGCCGAAGGTCACGTCGAAACTGCGGGTGTGAATGATGCGATAAAACGGCGGCGGCGAGAGTCGCAACATGATCTCGCCGAAAGTGACAAATGTTTTCATGACGATAACTCCTTCAGTTATATATCCCAGTTTACCCCGCGGCGCACAGGGGCGCAAATGGCGCTGTGTAAATGGCGAGGCGCAAATGGCGCCAACTGGTGTTTTTTAATGTTGATGCCTCGCACAAATTGAAATTACGATTATGCTACGACCACTTAAATGAGGAAGGTTTGAACGGCATGTTTTCAGTAGGCGCATTTGCAATCATTCAGGATGAGACACAGCGGGTGTTGTTGTGTCATCGCACTGACATGGATTACTGGAATCTGCCGGGCGGACGCGCCCTACAGGGCGAGTTGCCGACTGAGACCGTCGTCCGCGAAACGCGCGAGGAAGTCGGCTTGCGCGTGGCGGTGATCAAGCTGATTGCCATCTATGGCAAACGCGAGCGCAACGGTCTGGCGTTTGTGTTTGCGTGTATCCCCATCGGCGGCAAGCTGGGTTTGTCGCCTGAATCTGACGCGGTCGGCTGGTACGCGCTATCGGATCTTCCAAAGAACACTCTACCGCGTCATGTCGAGCGCATCAAAGACGCGTTTGAGGGTGCGGCAAGCGACTCGCCCATATTCCGCCACCATCAGGCCCCCGCGGTGCGCCAGGCACAGCGCGGCAAACAGCGCAACGCCGCGCGTGAATCGCTATAGCCTGCGCCGCCAGCGGCGATAGACTGTGGTGAGGAAGAGCGTCAATCCGAGCGTGAGCATCGCGAGCGACAGCAGCGGGGTGGCGGCGGTGCGCGGATCAAACGTCTCGTCGCGCGATCCGTTGAACAGCGCTTCTTTGGCGTCGTGGACAAATGCGGGGCGCGGCTCAATCGGCGCCAGGGCGGTGCTCAAGTGGTTTTCAAGCCACAAGACATCATCATCAGTCAGTTTTGATCTCATCCAGTTTATCCAGCGCTTCGCGCAATTGCACCAGCGTGCGATGGTAAAGCGACTTGATCGCCCCCTCGCTGCGCTTCATGATCTGGCCAATCTCTGCGTTCTGTAACTGCTCCACGAACTTCAACACCACCAACTGCTGCCGTTCCTCGGGCAGTGTGCGCATCGCCAGGAGCAGGCGTTCACGGTCGCGTTGACTGTCGATGTGTATGTCGGAATCATCCGAGTGCGCGCCATGCAATTCCACCTCATCCAGCGGGATAGAGGGGTGCCGGCTGTTGTCGCGGTGATAGTTCGCCACGACATTGTGCGCAATGCGATACAGCCATGCCGTAAACGGCACGCCGCGATCGTCGTAATGACGGACATGTTTCAACGCGCGCATAAACACGCGCGCCGTCAAATCCTCGGCGTCCTCGACATTGCCACAGCGATAGTAGACATACCGATAGATCGCCGTGATATGACGTTCGTACAACTCGCCAAACGCAGCCTGATCCTCCCGCGCGGTCCGCGCCAGGGATTGGTCATCCTCGCTCTTGTATATTCCATTCTGCGACGCCGCGCTCACGTCTTCGTCGAGCGCCGCATCGATTTCACCGCATTCAGTTTGATTCATGCTTTCTAACACCAGACCTGCCGTCAGGTTCCGCGAGCGAATTATAATGACTTCACCAAGCCCACAATCATCTGCGAGCAATATGCAGCCAAACCCACCCACATCTGTAACACCCATACCGCGCGCGCTCATCTCGATCATCATCCCGACATGGAACGGCGCGCGCCATCTGGCTGCCTGCTTCGGCGCGTTGCGCCGTCAGACGCTCCCCCCCTACGAGATCATCCTGGTTGATAACGCGTCCAGCGACGACACGCTGCAGATCGTCGAACGCGACTATCCAGAGGTGAACACTATCCGCCTGCCGCACAACCGCCTGTTTGCCGGCGCGTGCAACGTGGGCATACGCGCATCACGTGGCGAGTACGTGGCATTGCTAAACAACGACACCGAAGCCGACCCGAACTGGCTCGCCAACGTCGCAAGGACGTTTGACTCGCACCCTGATGCCGGTTTTGTCGCCAGCAAGCTGCGCCTGTTTGACCAGCGCGACAAGCTGCATTCCGCCGGCGACTTCTACAGCGCGCGGGGCGTGCCGGGAAACCGTGGCGTGTGGCAGGTGGACGCCGGCCAATTCGACAGTGACTACGTGTTTGGCGCGTGTGGCGCGGCATCGGTCTACCGGCGCGCGATGCTTGACGCTGTCGGATTGCTGGATGAGACCTTCGCGTTTTCGTGCGAGGATGTCGATCTGTCGTGGCGGGCGCAACTGGCCGGGTACAAGTGTGCCTTCGCGCACACGGCCATCGTGTACCACAAGGTCAGCGCGACCGGCGGCGGCATCCTGAACAGCTACTACGATGGGCGCAACTTCATCTGGCTGCTGGTGAAGGACGTGCCCGGCGATGTCTGGCGCAAGCACGCCGGGGCTATTCTAAAGTCACAGCTCGACATCACCATATCTGCGGCGCGCGCTTGGCGCGGGCAGGCCGCCCGCATGCGGTTGAAGGGGCAGTTGGCCGGGATCGCGGGCATCCCACGCATGTTGATGCGCCGGAGCGCCGTGCAGAAAACACGCACCATCAGCGGGGCGGAATTGGAAGCGTTGCTGGATCGGTAGCAAAACCCACGATTGAAATCACAGGATGAACTCCAGATAATTATCCGGGTTGATTACCTGATACTCCGCGTTTTCATAGGTCTCCATCCAGCCAGCCGGCGGGCGACTTCCCTTACTGGCTGACCACTTAAACTCATACCCCGCCAGCCTCCCACTGTGCTCTTCGATAAGATCGATTTCCTGTTGCTGGTAGGTGCGCCAGAAATAAACGTTCGCATGTAGCGGGAGATATGACCGATACTTCTGCCTTTCCGTCACCATGAAGTTCTCCCAGAGCGCCCCCAGATCGTTTCTCTGGTCGACGCCGTTAAACTGGGCGATGAGGGCATTCCGAATGCCGTTATCGACAAAATAGTATTTCGATTTATTAGTGACTTCCTTGCGTAGATTCCGGCTGAACCCACCCAACCGATAAATAACGAAAGCCTTTTCCAGGATGTCGAGATAACGATGAACGGTTTTCACGTTGATCCCCAGTTGGGTAGCCAACTCCGTAAGCACCACCTCACTCCCAACCTGGAAAGCAAGCAGCTTCAATAAATCCAGCAACGTGCGGGAGCTTTTAATCCGGTCCAGCGCCAGAACGTCTTTTAACAAGTAGGCGTTGGCAATCTCAGTCAATATCTCGATGCGGGCGTTGTGCGTAGTCGCCTGAAGCACTTCGGGATAACTGCCATAGATCAGGAAATCGGCCAGCTTCTCGCGCAGTTCGAACCTGTTGTAAACGGATAAAAGCTCAGATTGCGCCATTGGATACAAGTTCAGGGTCATTTTGCGCCCAGTCAACGGTTCGCCCACCTGGCCGGCAAGTTCAAACGAGGATGACCCAGTCACGATGACTCGTATGCCTGGCGCCTGGTCAACAATGATTTTCAAAGCTATACCTATATTCGGTATGTTCTGAGCCTCATCGATTGCCAGCAGGTCATAACCTTCAACATAAGAAAGTATCTGTCCAAAATCCTGGGAGCTAAGAATCTGTTGAGTCCGTATGTTATCCCCGGAGTCGAGCTTGTATTTGAAAGCGGTCTGGTTGAGATACTGGCGCAATAAAGTGGTCTTACCGACTCGGCGCGCCCCGTAGATCACAAGCACCTTATTGGGCATCATGCGCGCATCCAGTGGCTCACAGTATCGCGTATACATGCACTCAGTATAAGTAAAGGATGTCGATTTGTCAAAAAGAGGGCAGTGCTACTACCTGTATTTGTATATAAAACAGGTAGTGGCGCTGCCTTTAAGCGTATGCTGGAAAGGGTTGCTGACGTGCTGGTGCATGATGCGCGCCTGGTCACAGGCGGGTTATTCTCACGTTTCTGAAGTATCATCCCCTCACAAGGGTTTGGAATTTAAGCGTGCCATGAACCGTAAGTTGTCCTTCCTTCTTTTACTTGGCTTGGCGCTGTTCTGCACAGCGGGTTGCACTATGCTGCCGGATATCAGTCCGACGAGCGTGTGGCCGCTACCGACAACGCCAAGCAGTCCAGTCACGACCACACCGTTGATCTTCGCCACACCAGGCACACGGATCGCGCAACCCACATCGCGTCTGACTGCAAACGCAACCGCGCAGCCACCAGCGCGTCCGACTGCTGATACCGTCGTGAATCCATCGGCGATCCCATCCACTAAAGCGAGCGCAGTGCCGCCAACTGCGCCGGCCACATCCACCGCCAGCCTGACGCAGACGCAGTTGCGCTACCTGATCATCGCCCGTTTTGGACGCGTCGGGGCTCCGCCCGTTTTCTTTTGCGACAGCGACATTTATCCGGTGGCACGCGGCAGCGAAGAGGCGTCTGCTGAGAAGTGGCTGGCATCGGTAAGTAAAAGTGCAGACGAGTACAACAGCATCCTGGCGCATCTCGGGCTGACCAATGCCTCGCTCACGCCTGCGCAGGGGTTGCTGATCTACCGCGAACACAAGCTGCTTAGCGCAGTCACACTCACCCCGGCAGATAACGCATACCAGTTCAGTGTGCGCGTATCGCAACGTGGTTCAGGCACGGTAGAAATCGGGCAACAGACCGATGGCACGATCACACCCCAGGGAAGCATCACCATCGTCAAACAGCGCAGTGTGCCGCTGGTATGCCCGCTCTGTCTGTCACTCGGCACGCGCATCGACACGCCGGATGGGCCGGTATCGGTTCAAGACATCCGGGTTGGGATGCAGGTGTGGACGCTGAATCAACGGAGTGAACGCATCGCAGCATCCGTCGCACAGGTCGCACACACCGCTGTGCCCGCCGAACATCAGATCGTGCATATGCGGCTGAGCGATGGGCGCGAGTTGCGCGCCTCACCCGGCCACCCCACCGCCGATGGGCGCGTCATTGGCGACCTCGCGCCGGGCGATCTCCTCGACGGCGCGCGTGTGACCGGTGCTGACCGTGAACCATATCCCTTCAGCTCGACTTACGACTTGCTTCCCGATGGTGCGACTGGCTTCTACTGGGCGAATGGGGTGCTGGTGGCAAGCACGCTCAGGTAGGAGCGGGGAGAAGAGGAGAAGAGGAGAGGAGGAGCGGATATCCGTCATTCCCGGGAAACCGGGAATCCAAGGCGATATCGGGCACGAATCGTGGAGGGTGACAGGGATCGCTGTGGTTCCGTCGACTCCCTGGTCGATCAAGTCGTTGTGCTGGATCAACCAGGCTTCGGCGGCCCCCCCACTTGGATAGATCGCCCCCGATATCGTCCGGGCGCTATTTGGTGCTGACCAGTGGTCGTGCCGCGATGGCTACTGCGCAAACAATATGTATCTTATAATTTCCTCGCCGAACGTCAACGACGCAGTGTTGCTCCGAGCAACAAACTCAGTGCGCCTGCGCACTGACTATCGGGCGCATAAATATGCCGATGAATGTTGACACCGAGTCCAACATGCCCTTGGTCCGCCGAATGTCGGAACGGCGCTCAAGGTTTACGCTGTGGCGCAATAGGAAATCGTCATCGAGCAAAAAAGATGGCGTAATTCTGCAACTCTGTCGCACAAACCGCAATGTTTATATTCACCCATTGGTTATGAAATACGCTATTTAACGGATTTGCAGGGAACACACGCCTACATTACACTCCTAGCAGCATCGAGTATCGGGTTAGCGACGCTGTGTGGTGATTGGCAAGGATAATGGACAATCTGAATCGACAGGTCAGTTTGCGTGAGTACGAGCCTCCCTCCGGGATGGGGCCTTCAGAGAAGGGCGTCATTACCGCCGAGTTGATACATCGCTTTGTCACGTTCCGCGTTCACGGGCAGACCTATGGGCTGCCGTTGGAGAGTGTTGAACGCGCCGTGCGCATGGCCGCTGTCACCGCCGTGCCGGACGGGGTTGCCGGGCTGTATGGCGTCATCAATATCGAAGGACATTTGGCCGCGGTGCTGGATGTGCGCCGCATCTTTGGGTTGCCGGCACGGGCGCCCAGCCTCAGCGACCGCCTGGTGATCATGTCGATCATGGGGCGTCGAATATGCCTGGTTGCCGACGAAGTGTGCGATGTGCTCGACCTGACCATCGAGCAGACGCCCGACCTGCCGTTGGCGCGTTCGCCTTTTATGGTTGGCACGGTGCACCACGCCGGGAAGGTGATTTTTCTGCTTGATCCCGCGCGTCTACTCGCCTCGCCCGAATACAGCCGCCTGCCCCAGTCCCAGGGGGATGCAAAGCTATAACAGGAACCCATGACATCCACCACCGTGCCCACCACGCTTTTCTCAATCGACGACCTCGCGCGCGCGTGTGCGCTCGTGGCGGCGCGCACCGGTCTGGCATTCGGCGACAGACGCCTTCACGTGCTGGAAGAGGGTTGCCTTGATGGGGCCCGCCACCATGGTTATATCGGGGAGATGCAAAGCCACGACATGATTGCCCAATATCTGGACGCGCTTGAGACCGCTGAAACCAACTCTCCCATCTGGGATCGCCTGATCCAGTTCCTGACGATCCCTGAGACCTATTTCTTCCGCGACACCGAGCAGATGCACGCGCTGCGCACGTCCATCCTGCCGGCGCTGATCGCGGCACACCAGGCTGACCGCGCGCTGCGTATCTGGAGCGCCGGTTGCTCCACCGGCGAAGAGGCCTACACACTCGCGATCCTCCTGGATCAATTGCTTCCGGATATTGAGCGCTGGAAAATCACGCTGCTGGCGACTGACCTGAATAAACGCGCCCTGCACCACGCCCGCGTTGCGCGTTATCGGCCATGGTCATTTCGTCAGACCGAGTTGTCGCTGCGCCACACCTATTTTGCGCCGTATGCGCATGACGCGCCTGGTGCGCAGGACGCATCTGCTGCGCAGGAGGGCGACCTGTATGAGCTGAATCCCGCTATCCGGCGCATGGTCACCTTCGCCTACCTCAACCTGGCCGAGGACAGCTATCCTTCCACAACAAACTTCACCGCCGACCTCGATCTTATCCTGTGTCGCAATGTGATCATCTATTTGCCGATCGATGTCACCCAGCGTGTGATCAATCGCTTCCAGCGTTGCCTGGCGCCGGGCGGATGGTTGATCGTCGGCGCGAGCGAGTACCACCCGGACATTTATGCGCAGTTCCAACTGGTGCGCATCGGCAACGCGATGGTTTATTGCAAAGGACAGGGAGAAGAGGAGAGAAGGAGAGAGAGGGATGAGGAGAGCAGGAGCGTGGGAGAAGGAATAGGGGAGAGGGGAGAGGCCGCGCCAATACCGGTTATGGAACCGGTGGTCAGACCAACATTAGTCGACGCGCAACCAATCGCACTCATCCCTGTGCGCGTGGACTGCGCCAGTTGCTCGTATAACATGACAACCGCGCTCGCCGCAACAGACACCGATGTGCGTAGCGAGCCACTCAGCCCGGAAGCGTGCCTTCAGCACAACCCGCGTTGTGTGTACGCGCGTTGCGGCCTGGCAAAGCGCGCGGCGGACGGCGGTCATTTGCAGGAAGCGCGCCTGTTTGCACAGCAGGCCATTGAACTGGACCCGCTCTATGCCGAGAGCCACTATTTACTTGGGCTGGTGCACGACGAACTGGGTGAACTCACTGAGGCAGTGGATAGCCTGCGCAAGGCGTTGTACCTTGACCCGTCGTTAACACTGGCTCACTACACCATCAGCGCGCTTTACCAGCGGACTGGCCGCCATGCGGAGGCTGCGCGCCATCGCGCTATTGCGCTGCGCCATTTTGGCGCATAGCCAGCACATAGGTAATCCACCATGACAGATATTCAACTTGATAGTGCGCGCGTCAGCTTTGTCCTGCAGGAGCGCGCCCGGCTTCTGGCACAACCGCCAATGGTGAATACTGAAGCCGAAGACCTGATTGAGGTTGTCGCGTTTCACTCGGGCAACGACCGTTTCGGCATTCCTACCACGATGGTGCGCGAGATACAGGCGTTGCACACGCTGCAATGGTCGCCGGTGCCGTGCGCCCCGTCGTTCATCATCGGGCTGATCAACCTGCGCGGGCATCTGTACTCGATCATGGATCTGTCGCGCTTCCTCGGCCAGCCGGCGCAACCGATCTCGGAAGGCGCTTACATCCTGCTGGTCGTAGGCGGGACGCACGAGGGCGGCGCGATGGAGCTCACGCTGCTGGCCAACGACATGCCCACGATCGAGCGCGGCCCGGCCAGCCGGCTGTATCCGCCGCCGGCGACGCTGTCGTTAAAGTTGCAGGACTATGCGCGCGGAATCACGAGCGACATGCTGGTCATTCTGGATATGGAACGGTTGCTCTCGGACCCGCAAATCATTGTGAACGAAAACATCTGAGCATGGAGATATCAGGATATGGGCTTTTTGAATAAATTTACAAATAACCTGAGCATCGGAGCCAAGTTGAACGGCGGCTTCGTTTTTACGATGGTGTTGATGGCGCTTTTCAACAGTGCAACCTACCTGAATAACACCACGATCGACAGGCGGATCAACAATATGGCAGGCGCGCAGACGGCAGGGCTGACGATGGCCGGCCAGATTTCCGGGGGGATCGCGCCGTTACGGCTGACGATCAACCAATATGCTGCCGAACAGACTCCGGGCAATCTGAAGCTCGCCCGTGACGCCTTCAGCGCGTATCAGGAGCAGATCACACAGGCTTACACAATCATAGGAAACGCGCAAGACCGCGCCACGCTGGACGCGATTAAGAAGGGTGTCAATGACTACGGTTCTGCGTTCGAGGATATCGTCCGCATTATCGATGAGCGTCAGAAGGTCAGCCGCGATGTGCTGGATGTGCAGCACACGGCCGCTACGGACAAACTGGATGCGGTGGCGCGCGCGGCAGTCGCAAATGACGGCGCGCCCGCAGTTCTGGCCGCCTCTGATACCCGCAACAGGCTCAACCAGCTTCGTGTAATTGAAACCAGCTACAAGTCCAGCGGTGACGACGCGCTCGTTGCCGAGTTTGATGCACAGAATCAACTGGCGACACAAGCGTTCACCGCGCTCGATCCGCTGATAAAGGATGTTGCCAACCGCTTGTTGCTATCGGATGCCAGAACCGCTACGCAGTCCTATGCCCTGGGGTTCGTCACCGTGAAAGCCGGGTTTGCGCGCCAGTCCCAGATCATAACGACCCGGCTCAATCCGCTCGAAGCCGAGATGCTGAAGAACAGCCAGACGCTGATCGCCGCCATGAGCGCGGAATACCAAGTGATCGCAAACCAGATTAAGGATGCCAGCGACACCCTGTCATTGGGGCTGCTCATCGTCTCCATTGTTATCGTCGCCTCTGGCGCGACATCGGTATTTTCGATGGCGCGCAGCATGTCGCAACCACTCGCTAACCTGGTCAAGGCTGCCAATAGGGTCGCTGAGGGTGACCTGGCCGGGACAGGGTTCCAGCACGAGATTGAGCGCGCGGTGCTGGTGCGCCGGGACGAGATCGGCGAGATAGAACGCGCCTTCCGCAGCATGGTGAATCACTACATCATGCCGATGGCCGACAGGGCTCGCCAGATGGCCAGCGGAGACCTGTCCATTGAGATCAAACCGCGCTCCGAACGCGATGAACTCGGCAATGCCTTCGCCACCATGATCAAAGGCCTTCGGGTGATCACTGTCCGGCTGCGCCAATCCACTGCCAACATCACCACCGCCACACAGCAGATATCCACTGCCACAGCCGAACAAAGCACTACCGCGACCGAACAGGCTGCCGCTGTTGCCGAAACCACCTCCAGCCTTGAAGAAGTGCGCCAGACCTCCGAACAGTCCGCGGAGCGCGCGCAAATGGTCTCCGACATGGCCGGCAACTCACTCCAGCTGGCTGACCGGGGCTTGCAGGCTATTCAGAAGACCGAGGAGGGCATGCGCAGCCTGAAGGAACAGGTTCGCACTATCGCCGAAACCATCCTGGCTCTCAGCGAGCAGACCCAGCAGATCGGCGAGATCATTGCCACTGTTAACGACATCGCCGACCAGTCCAACCTGCTCGCGCTCAACGCGGCGATGGAAGCCGCCCGCGCCGGCGAGGCTGGGCGCGGTTTCGCCGTCGTCGCCTCTGAAGTGCGCAACCTGGCCGAGCAGTCGCGCCAGGCCACCGGACAGGTCAAGAGTATCCTGGGCGACATCCAGAAAGCGGCTAACACTGCCGTCATGGTCACCGAGCAAGGCAGCAAGCGCGCCGAGACCGGGGTCGAACTGGCCCAGTCTACTGGCGAAGCTATTCGCGCGATCCGCGAGCATACCCAGCGCGTTAACCAGGCCGCGCAGCAGATCGCCGCCAGCGCGCGCCAGCAGTTAGCCGGGATGGATCAGATCACGCGCGCCGTGGAGAACATCAATGTCGGCGCGTCGCAGACCCAGACCGGTATGCGCCAGGTGGAAGTGGCCGCGCGCAACCTGAACGACCTGGCAGCGCAACTTTCAGATGTGGTGCAGCAGTACAAGCTGACCTGAGGCAGAACGCGCGGTAAGGGCACTGGTCGCAATGAAAAGACATTGAAGCAAAAGCGGAGCGTAAAATGGAATTCATCAACAATATCCGTATCAGAATAAAGGTGCCTGGTGTGATTTATGTCACGCTGCTCCTGCTCTCGATTCAGGCCTGCGTGACTGTGTTTCAATACAACCAGGTGGCGAGTGGGATGACGCAACTCGCCGGGACTCAGCAAACGCTACTACTGATGGTCAGCGATATCAAAGCGCAGATGATCACAGCGCGGTTTACCACAGCCCGATATCTTGTTGTGCCTCAGAACAACGAAATCAAGCTCGCGCGCGAGCAATTGAAGCAGATCGAGACAGTGCTGGATCAGATCGCTGCGCGAAACGAGGATCAGAATCAGCTCGACGTAATCGGCAGAATCAAGAAGGATGTGGCCGATTACACCAGCGCCGTGGACGAGATCACTCACCCGGTCGCTGGATCCAGCGAGCGTGAGACGCAGGCCCAGATTGCCCAGCTGGATGCGGCCGTAAGCGCCGTCAGCAGTGACGCTGCCATACTGCAGGATATCGTGACAGGACAAATCAAAGCACAGGCCGATGCCATCATCTCGCTGGGACGCCAGATCAGCACGATCATGATCAGCGCGACAATTGTGCTCTTTATTTTCTTCCTCGTCATCATCACTATGCTATTAAAGAGCATCACCCGCCCACTCATGCAGCTGGCAAAAATGGCCGATCTGGTCACTGCTGGCGACCTGACGGGGGCGATGGCAATGAACCCTGCGCACAACGCCCCGCGCCGTGATGAGATCGGCGAGATCGAAAAAGCGTTTCGCGCGATGCTGGATAGTCTGCAGGACAACACTGCGCGGTTGCGCGAAGCGATGAACAACATAACGAGCGCCACAGCGCAGATTTCGGGTGCCACCGCCGAACAATCCGCTACAGCGACGGAACAGGCCGCGGCCGTCATCGAGACCACATCGAGCCTGGAAGAAGTGCGCCAGACATCCGAACAATCGGCGGAGCGCGCACAGATGGTTTCCGACATGGCCGGCAACTCGCTGCAACTGGCCGACCGCGGCCTGCAGGCCATCCAGAAGACCGAGGAAGGCATGCTCAACTTGAAGGAACAGGTCCGCACCATCGCCGAGACCATCCTGGCCCTGAGCGAACAGACCCAGGCTATTGGCGAGATCATCGCCACCGTCAACGACATCGCCGACCAGTCCAACTTGCTTGCGCTCAACGCCGCCATGGAGGCTGCCCGCGCCGGCGATGCCGGGCGGAGTTTTGCCGTCGTTGCGTCTGAGGTGCGCAACCTGGCCGACCAGTCGCGCCAGGCCACCGGGCAGGTCAAGAGCATCCTGGGCGACATCCAGAAGGCAGCCAACACCGCCGTCATGGTCACCGAGCAGGGCACCAAGCGCGCCGAGACCGGCGTCGAGTTGACCAAATCCAGCGGCGAAGTGGTGCGGGCAATCCGTGAACACACCCAGCGCGTGAACCAGGCTGCGCAACAGATTGCAGCCAGCGCGCGCCAGCAGTTGGCCGGGATGAACCAGATCACCCAGGCGGTGGAAAATATCAACGTCGGCGCGACGCAGACCCAGACCGGCATGCGACAGGTGGAACAAGCCGCGCGGAACCTGGATAACCTGGCCGGCCAGCTCGCGCAACTAGTCAAGCGCTACAAGGTAGACTGATGGGCGCGAGCGTGAACATGGAATGCACGGAGACACGCGATGCTTCAACCTGACGAAATCCAACAGGAACTGATGGCGATCTTCCAGCCGGAACTGGAGGAACACCTCGAAACGCTCAACAAAGGGTTGATGGCGCTTGAGCAGGGACACGCAGAGGCTCCGCGCGCAGAGTTGCTCTCAGCAGTGTTCCGCTCCGCACACAGCATCAAAGGCGCCGCGCGCGCGGTTGGGCTGGAAGACATCGAAGCAGTTGCACATCGGATGGAGGAGGCGCTGGGTCAGGTGCGTAAACACAACAGCACATTATTACCCGCGCACGCTGACACCCTGCTTGCTGCCGTCGATACGATCCGCGATATCATGAGCACGCACCTGCGCCACGAGACCTATGCGCCGGCGCAGATCAATGCGCTCTTTGTGCGGCTCGACAGCGTGACGCGCGAAGTTGAGAGCGAATCCGTCCCACAGCAGTTCGCCAACGCGCCCGCAGGTGAAGACACGGCCTCGGCGCCCACAGGGACAACGCCGTTCGAGTCTGATCTGTTTGCGCCTGTTCTGCCACATAAAGAAGGCGCAGTAACGCGGCGCAGTAACGCGGGGACTGACGCAGTCGCGACACCGGGAAAGGGGAATGTCAACCAGCCGAGTGGGCTGGGACAACAATCATCGGGGCCCGGCAGCGCATCGGACGACATCCGCAGTGTGCGCGTATCGACGGGCAAACTGGACACTCTGATGGACAATATGGGCGAGTTGCTGGTGGCGCGCATGCGGATGGGACAACTTGTCGAGGAGGTCCGCCAATTGCAAACGCAGACGGCCGCGTGGCAGAAGGACTGGCGGAAGGTGCGAGCGCAGATGACCCGGCTGCAACGAGCGGAGACGTTCCATCCGCGCGACGCGGCGGTTGCAACGCCAGCGATTCCATCGCCCAACAGCGCCCCCGACTCGGTTTCACCGTCTGCGGCGCTGTTGAATGAAACCCTGACCGCAAGCGATCGTGAAATCAAGGCGATCAAAGCCGAACTCGACCTGCTGTTACGGCGCATGAGCAGCGACCATAACCACTTGCAACTTGTCACCAGCGACCTGCAGGACAGCATCCGTAACATGCGCATGCTCCCAATTGCCACGCTGTTCGACTTCTTCCCACGCATGGTGCGCGACCTGGCGCGCGAGCGCGGCAAGGAGGTATTCTTGCAGACTGAAGGCACGAACACCGAAGTAGACCGCCAGGCGCTTGAACTGCTCAAGGATCCGCTTACACACTTGGTGCGCAACGCGATTGACCATGGCATTGAGGCGCCCATGCAGCGCGAGGTGGCGGGCAAGCCTGCCCACGGCATTCTGCGGTTGCGGGCTGAACAACGCGGCGACCGGCTGGTGCTCGAAGTCAGCGACGATGGCAAAGGAATTGACGTCAAGGCATTGCGGCAGGCAGCCGTCGAGCGCGGCATGCTGTCAGAGCACGAGGCCGCAGCGCTCAGCGACGAGGAAGCGCTCGAGCTGATGTTCCGCCCCGGCCTGTCCACCGCACATAAGGTGAGCAGCATATCGGGGCGCGGTGTCGGCATGGATGTCGTGCGCAAAAACATTGAGCAACTGCGCGGCGTGATTCAGGTGCACACCGAGTTGGGCCAAGGCGCGCGCTTTACGATGACACTGCCACTGACGCTCAGCACCAGCAATGTGCTGCTTGTGCAGACGGCCGGTCAGGTCATCGCGCTTCCGCTGATGAATGTTGAGCGCATCATGCGCGTAAACTCGGCGCAGGTTGGCGCCATTGAGAACAAACCGGCGATCCATCTCGATGATCGGCTGCTGCCGCTGTTTGACCTGGCGCATCTGCTTGAGCTTCCTGGGGCATCTGCGCAGCAGGCGGAGCGGTTTCCGGTAGTCATCGTTGGTCTGGCCGACAGACGACTGGCCGTGCGAGTGGACACCTTGCTTTCCACTCAAGAGGTGGTGATCAAACCAATGGGCCGCCAAGTGCGGCGTGTGCGCAACATTGCGGGCGCGGCGGTGCTTGGCAACGGGCAGGTGGTGTTGATCCTGAACATGGCCGACCTGATGAAGACGATGCAGAACCGGCCCGCGCAGTCCCCGCCCACAGTCAGCGCGCCCAGTCGTTCGCAGGCGCGGCGTGTGCTGGTGGTCGATGATTCGATTACCACGCGCACGCTGGTCAAACACATTCTGCGCAATGCAGAGTATGATGTGGTTACTGCCGCTGACGGGCTTGAAGCCTGGCAGATGTTGAGTGAGAACGAGGGGACTGACCAGCAAGTTGCGCAATCCTTGCTCCCAGACGTGATAGTATCGGATATCAACATGCCGAATATGGATGGCTTCGCACTGACAGAGGCAGTCAAGCGCGACCCGCGCCTGGCGCGCATTCCCGTCATCCTGGTTACTTCGCTCGATTCTCCTGAGGATCGCGTGCGCGGCATGGAGGCGGGCGCCGACGCCTATATTGTGAAAAGTTCCTTCGACCAGCGCGAGTTGCTCGAAACGATCGAGAGACTGATTGGTTAACACACACGAACAGACGGCATGATACGTATTCTTATCGTCGACGACTCGCCAACAGCGCGACTGCTCCTGCGCATGCTCTTCGAGCTTGACTCCGGGCTGGTTGTCGTGGGCGAAGCGCGCAGTGGGCGAGAGGCGTTGACACGTTGCGTCGAATTGCAGCCCGACATCGTCACTATGGATATCAACATGCCGGGCATGGATGGTTATGAAGCTATCCGGCTGATCATGAGTGAATCGCCGCGCCCGATTGTCGTGCTGACGGCAGCTGGCGGGGCGTACCCCGCGGGCGGAGCCGTGCCGTCCGCGGACGGAGCCGCGCCGTCCACAAACACAGACACCCTGTTTGACATCAGCTTCAAGGCAATTGAACTGGGCGCACTGTCGGTGCTGGAGAAACCCACGCTGCACGACCGGCCAGGCAGCGGAAATAATGCCGAGACACTGATCAACGAGATCAAGACCATGGCGGGCGTCAAGGTCGTGAGTCGCCCGTTGTGGCTGCAGAAACGCGCGGGTGGCGCACCTCCTCGCTCCACGGCGCCGATGCTGTTGCGCGAGCGTCCTGCGATCATCGGGATTGGCGTGTCGACAGGTGGGCCGCCCGCGTTGCAGACAATCCTGGCCGGGCTCACTACTGCGCCGGCGTCAGGCGGTGGAACCGTCAACGCGCCTATTGTGATCGTGCAACACATGAGCCGCGGCTTCATCGCTGGACTGGCGAGTTGGCTGGCGCAGACCACGCGCATCCCATGCCAGGTCGTTGAGGACGGCCAGATACTGCTGGCAGGCGCTGCCTACCTCGCACCCGACGACCGCCATCTGGTAATCCGGCGGGGTGGTATAGCGGCGCTGGACAATGGCGGCGCTGTGGACGGGCATCGTCCGTCGGTGACCGCGTTGTTTGAATCGCTGGCGCTGAGCTACGGGCCGCGCGCGGTTGGCGTGCAACTCACAGGTATGGGACAGGACGGCGCGCGCGGGCTGCTCGCAATGCGCAACGCTGGCGCGTACACCATTGCGCAGGACGAGAGCAGCAGCGTGGTTTACGGCATGCCCAAGGTGGCCGTGGAAATGGGCGCCGCCATGGAGACGCTACCCATCGAACTGATCGCCGAACGGTTGATGATACTTACGCAGATATTACGCTGCTAGACTTGGTATTTTATGGACGCTGAGAAAAAATACATTTTGCTCGTGGAAGACAGCCGCACACAGGCGTTGTTTGCGCGTCGTTTGCTGGAAGGCGCGGGGTACCGCGTCACTGTCGCCGAGACCGGCCGCGCAGGCATAGAACTTGCCCAGACGACCCACCCGGATCTGCTGCTGCTGGACGTGGTGTTGCCGGACATAGACGGCTTCGAGATATGCCGCTTTGTGCGCCGGTCAGTCACTACCTACATCCCGATCCTGATCTTCACGGGCGAGCGCACCGGGATGGAGGATCGCATCGGCGCGCTTACCACCGTCGGCGCGGACGATTACCTGGCCAAGCCCTATAACCCGCGCGAACTACTGGCGCATGTTGAGGCGCTGTTGCGCATCAAAAACACGATCGACGAACTGCTATCGCGATTGACGAGCGAGAAGCAATCCTACCAGGCGCTACGACGCATCGCCCTGACGGATTATTTGACCGGGCTGTATAACCGGCACTATTTCGCCGAGGTGTTTGAGAAGGAGTTCTCGTTTGCGATACGTTACAAGACCGCGCTGGCAATCGTGCTGTCTGATATCGACCTGTTTCGCGAGGTTAACAACAAATACGGCCACCCCACCGGCGACTGGGTGCTGCAGAACGTCTCCGCACTGATGCAGAGCAGGTTGCGGCTGGGAGATGTAATTGCGCGCTATGGGGGTGAAGAATTCATCATGATCTTGCCGATGACTGACGCGCACGCCGCAGCAGTCGCATGCGAACGACTGCGCGAGCAGATTGAGCAGACTACGCTCAATGCTGAAGCCGGCCCGATCCGCATCACAGTATCGTTTGGCATCGCGGCAATCCCATCGCTCGGCGTGACTAAGGCGGCGGAGCTGCTGGAGCGCGCCGACAAGGCGCTGTACCAGGCCAAACACACCGGGCGCAACCGAGTGGAGATATTCAACCCATACCTGCCGCCGGCTCCGGCGGAATCTGCCGCAAAATGAATACGCCTCGCAACGCCCCGCGCCCCTTGTGATATTATTCACCGGGTGAATAGAATTTATTCACCCGGTGAATTAAACTACAAGGCGCGCTGGCTGACTGCGCGCATCCAGGCAGCCGTCGAGGATCACCCCGTCGTCGTTGTGACCGGCGCGCGCCAGGTGGGCAAGAGCACTTTGCTGCGCCACGCCGAGCCGATGCGCTCCTGGCGTTACGTTACTATGGACGACCCGGAAGCGTTGGAACGGTCACTGAGTCATCCTGAAGACCTCTGGGCTGGAGCATCCACAGTTGTGATTGACGAAGTGCAGAAATCGCCCGGCATTTTGTCCGCAGTAAAACTCGCCGTGGATCGAGATCGGCGCCGGATGCGTTTCGTTATCAGCGGTTCCGCAAACCTGTTACTGATGAAACAAGTCAGTGAAAGCCTGGCAGGCCGAGCAGTTTACTTCGTGCTCAACCCGATGACAATCGGCGAAGCGCTCGGACGGCCTGCGCCCACGCTTCTCACAGACCTTCTAAATGGGAAGATACCATCCACAGAGCAATCAGGGGCGGACGAGAGGGCGCAAACGAAGATCAGTCCGATCGAGTGGCTGTTGCGCGGTTTCATGCCGCCGCTCTTCGACTTGCCACGCCCCGATCTATGGGTGCAATGGTGGGAGGGTTATGTGGCAACATATCTTGAGCGTGACCTGCGACAGTTTGCGAGCATTGACGCGTTACCGGATTTCCGGCGCGTGATGCAATTCGCCGGTTTGCGAACAGCCCAGTTGCTCAATCAAAGCGAGGTGGCGCGCGATGCGCAGGTGACTCAGCCCACCACCCATCGTTACCTGAACCTGATCGAGGCCTCACATCTGGCCCAACGCATCACTGCTTTTTCTGGCAACCGAGGAGTCAGCATTGTAAAGTCGCCAAAGTTGATGTGGTGCGACCCCGGTCTGGCCGTCTATCTATCCGGGTACTTCGATATTGACAGCCTGGGGCAAGCCCGCGAACTCGGCGCGTTTTTCGAGACGATGATCTTCCATCACCTGAATGTATTGTGCCAGATCATGACGCCGAAACCATTGATCCACTACTGGCGCACACAGCGGGGCGAGGAAGTAGATTTTGTCATCGAACACGGACGGCAGTTGATCGCGATTGAGGTCAAGATGACCTCCACAGCCCGGTTTTCTGACACCGCCGGCCTGACCGCCTTCCTCGGTCATTACCCGAATGCCGCAGCCGGCGTGCTGCTCTACTTAGGCGATGAAATTGTGCGGCTTGGTGAAAAGGTCATCGCCCTGCCGTGGCGGATGATCACCGGCGGTTGATTTATGGACGCGGTAGATGCCACAGCAAACTTGGCAAAGTCGAGGTGCCCGATCAGTCGCACAAGGTTGCGTCCGGGAGATCTATTTTACAAAAGGTGGCATATTTGTAAGGCATCACTTTACAAATGTCTTCATTTTCTGTGAAATAGCGCACGGAGTACTCACTGCTATATGACAACCGTAGAACGCGCCCTGTTTCCTGCGCTCAAATCAACCTTGGCGGATCGCCGGATCGTGGTCATCACCGGTATGCGCCGGGTGGGCAAGACCACCACGTTACGCTGGCTTGTGCGACGCCCACGCGAACACACATCTACATGATAACTATGGTGAGCCGGTCGAGATTGTCAACTCACCGCGCATGGGGATGTGCGGCTATACCGGGCCGGCCACGCCGCCGTATTGACACATCAGGCCACGCCATAACCCAGTTGCTTCAACCGCTTGCGAAAAGCATTCTGTTTCGCGGCGGGCACGACCAGTGTATTCTCACCGGCCAACAGGCAGTACTGTTTTAACTCACGGTCGTTTGCCAGCAGCGCCGCCAATGGGGCATCGACAACGCGAAACAGCGCCGCATCGCCCGCGCGTTCGATCTTGCGGCTATTCGCAGCCGCGTCGTCAATGAGCACCGCAACCGTTTGCGGTAACGCGCCGCCGGAAGCCAATTCAAGAAACTCAACCACGCCCTGCCCGGTCAACCCGGTCTCAAACGCGTCCAGCAACATGCGGGTGTCGATCGTGTAAACATCATCACTGACCCGCTCCGCGATGCGTTCAATCAAGGCCCGGTCATTTGGTTTGAGTTCGCCCCGGTGCATGACGACGATCTGGCGGTTGGGCAACACCTTGAGCGCGGCCTCACCGGGAACGAGAAGGCGCCCGTTTCCTGCCGCCGCTGGCGTATATTCGTCGGTCTGATCGAGCACGTACGCGCCCAACGCCGTGAGGCGGATGTACTGCAGGCCGTCGTAACGGCTGAAAAACGGCTCGTTGTCATATCCCCACAGGTGATCGACCTGATAACGCGCGTCTTCAGGCCGCACATAGGCGACATCGACCAGCCCGAACCCAGCCAGATACTCGAACAAGACGACGAGGATATACTGCCCCTGCACGATGCGCCATTGAGTTTCGTCAGACAAACCACCAAACCAGCCATATTCCTGGTGATAGGCATACAGACGGGTATAGTTTCCTGTCTCAACATCGAAGTTGTTGCGGGTCAGTTTCAACAGCTTGAAGAACTCGTTAATATGCAGCCACTTGCCAGGCGCACAGCTTGTCAGCGTATTGAGGATCGCCTGACGCCGCAACAACGGCGCGTTCAGCGATATCCCGCGCGATTGCTGCCCTTTGATCAGGTTGATGCGGCGTAGTTCGTCGTGTAGATCAGAACTCGCCCAGGCGTCGACAATGCGTCTGTACTGCTCCGGGTCGGGCTGTGCCAGCCAGGCTTCGCCCGTCGGCGTCAGCCTGAGCTGATCGCCCCGCTTTTTCACCAGGCGCGCCACCTCCGCCAGCACGGCCAGCCCGAAAGGACGAATATAGTCAGCCGCTTTTCCACTGTCTCCAGACTCATAGTAATCGGAGAGCAACAGCCGCCCGGCTAGTGCGCGCAGGACGGCGCCTCCGGGTAGACCGGTCTGTTCGCTCACCTTCAGTTTGCCGTCACGCGCCAATAGAAGGGTCGCGCTCAGGTCGTGGAAGGCAATCGGCTCTGTCTCAACATGCGTTAGGGGGATCGGCTGGCCAAATGGGGCGACGGTTTCTGGCAACGCGTCGTTCTCAGCCGCCTGATACGGTTTGGGTTTCGGCACCCATTTCTTAAATAACGGGATCAGTTCATCGGCAAGCTGCCAGGCGGAATCGAAGATAAGCGGTATCGCCACGGGATTTCGCGAATAGCGTTCAGAATAGGACGCTGGCAGGCTGCCGTGCAAAGCAACGAAGGCCGTCTTGTCCAATTTGCCGCGGTTATACAGCGCCTCTGTAACCGCCGCGCGTTCGAGGTCGGTCAGGGCATCCCATTGCAAGCGCAGTCGCGCGGGATCGGTCATCTCTGCGCACAGGAGCGCGATCCTCTCGGACTTGCGGGTCGGCAGCGGGTTCGGCGGCTGCGAGACGTAATGAAGCAGCGGACGCAATGCGTCGTTATTATGGTTCAGCAATATCTCTTCGAGTTTCATGGGTGCCAGCTATTATCACCCTGCGCCGCCTCACAGGGTAACCCTCTCTTACACTAGCGCTGGCGCCACAGGACTGACCGACCGCAGCCGGCGCGCCCATGCCGCCGGCGTGCGCCACAGCAACCGTATATCCTCGCGCAGGCTGCGCGTGGCGACGTAATACGCATCAGCAATGAGCGTTTCGTCCAGGATGGAGTCCATGTCTTGCGCCAGACCCGACTGAACGTACCACAGCCCCGTGAGTCCTGATGGACAGGTAAAGCGGCGCGTCTGCCACTCCTCAGCGACCTGGGCGGCCTCTTGTGGCGTGAGCGGTTTGACCCCTACCCAGCGCAGATCGCCCCGGATGACGTTCCACAGCTCTGGGAAACGGTTCCACTCCCAGTGCTCCAGCCAACGACCGATCGCGGTGAAACGATCTCCATCGCGCCGACGCGTCTCGAAGCGCAACAGGTCGAATGGGCGGTATGGCGCGCTGCTGGCGTCCTCTGCTGTATGTCCGGTGACGCGCGGCAGCCGCCGGATCAGCCGCCCGCCACTGGTCAACAAAACCGCCAGGCCGATGAGCAGCGTCAATGGCAGTGTGACGACGAGAGCGAGCAGCGCGAACAACGCATCCAGGTAACGGCGGAAGATATCGGGCGTCACTGCGGGGCGCGTCTCGGAGAGCAGGAAAGCGTCCACGACCTGCGTCGCCTCGCCCGTGACGGGGTCGGCGATAACTGTTTTGTTGACCACGCGCCCCTCTACTTTCACCAGCCGCCCGACATAGGTGCCAGCCAGGATCGTGCTATTGGCGACTGTGGCTTCGTCGTCGATGATGGTGTTCTCGGCGAGCACTGCGTACGGTCCCAGTTCGACATCCTTTCCGATGTAGCAGTTGTCGGCCACGAAGATCGGCGGCGCGATTTTGACGGTCGGGTGGATGGCGTGGTTGCGCCCGATCCACACACCCGGCGCGATCTGAGAGGCGTTGATTGTGTAGCCGGGGATGGCAGCGTCCAGCCCAGGCTGCCAGGCGCTCTGCAGAAATGCATGCTGGGCCGCGTCGTAATCGGCCAGAGACGCCAATGGATTCCAGTAGCCCTCAGTCACAAAGACATCGACCGCTTGCTCCTGCATTAACAGTGCAGGCACGAGGTCCTCGTCAATCGCCGTGATCGTTGCGCCCGGGATCAGGGGCAGAATGCTCGGCTCGATGATGAACACGCCAGTGCCAGCCAGCGCTACGCCAGCGTTGCGCAGCACATCCTCAGGAAGGTTGCGTCCGCAGGCGGTAACCCGACCGGACGCATTGGTGAGGACGCGCGCGCCCGCATATGTTTTGTCACACGCATGAACGACAACGGTTACGGCGCTCTGGCGCGCGTGGTGCTGCGCCAATGCGGCGCTCAGGTCAACCATGGTGATAGCGTCAGCGGAAACGGCGACAAATGTTTCCTTGAGCAGCCCTTCGGAACGCTTGAGCGCGCCGGCTGTGCCGAATTGCTGGCGGTGGCGGGCGTAGGTGAAGTTGACGCCCCAGCGCCGCCCGCTGCCCAGATAGCCTTCAATGTATTCTCCGCTGTGGTAAGTGGACACCAGGATGTTGCGCAGGCCGTTCTTCGCCAGCAATTCGACTGCGAGCGAGACCACCGGCCTGTCGGCGATCGGCAACATCGGCACTACCAAGGCAGTCCCTAACTGCTGAAAGCGCTCTTTCTCGTTACTGGCGAGTATTACTGCTTGCATGTCGGTTCCATCCTTCGTGTATCAGCCCTCATTGCGCGGTTGCCGCGGTCACATTGGCGTACAGCGGGAATAGTTTGTCAAAGCGCGCCAGTTGCATCGTGCGCAGGGCGTCACCCTGGCATGCTGCGACGCGCAGATCGCCGCCCAGCCCTTTGGCTTGCCGGCTCAATTGCATCAGGGCGGCCAGGCCGGCGCTTGAGACAAATACTGTCGCTGAAAAATCACACACTATGCGCGGGTGAGCCGCTAGCGTGTCGCGGCATTGTGCCAGCATCGCTGGCGTCGTGGTGTTGTCAAGTTGGCGCGGCATCTGCATGATCGTCCAGCCGCCCTGCCCCGGCGCCTGCGTAGTCGCTACAGCCCGCGCGGCTAGTGGTGAGCTGGCTCCTGTGGCGGTCGTCGCGCCTGCGCTGGCGCGTATCTCAAAAAAGCGATCCATGCGCAACATAGTCAGCACATTCATCACTGGTTTGGATGGCGCGACCAGGGTCACATCTCCACCGGCGTCGCGCGCCTGTTTAGCCAGATGCACTAACGCTCCTATACCAGAACTGTCGAGAAAATCGGCCTTTGACAGATCAACCACGATGCGCGAGGTAATGGCCAGCACCTCCACCGACTTTGTTCGGAACACGGCGACGTTCTGCGCATCCAGCCTGCCTTGCACGCGGATGGTGGCAACCCCATCCACCACCACAATTTCGGAAAACGGCAGCAGGCGCAGCGGACTGCGCAACGGCTGCGCTCCCATTGGCTTTTGCGCCCCATGTCCCGGCGTGTGCCCACGCCCAGGCGTGTACCCACGCCCCATCACCCACCACTGCCGCGAGAAAAATACCGCAAAGCCGGTCATGTCGATCATGTAGCGTTTCCACATCCGGCGCGGTTCCTGCAACAGGCGAAACAGCCACTCCATGCCTGACTTCTGCATCCATGGCGGCGCGCGTTTTACGATGCCCGCGATAAAGTCGAGTGTTGCACCGATGCCGATCATCACCGGCACGCGCAATTCGCGCGCATGCATGTTGATCCACTTTTCCTGCTTGGGATTGCCAAAGGCAACGAGCAACACGTCCGGCTTGGCGGCGCGGATGGTCTCCAAAACAGCGGGATCCATCTCGAATAGCGACTTCACCGGCGGCGCCAGCACGCCTGCGATCATCAGCCCGGGGTTGCGCTCCTGCATGATCTTTGCGGCGCTGGCCGCGATCCCCGGCGCGGCGCCAAGCAGGAAGAGCGAGAACTTTTTCTCCGCTGCGCGCGCCGCCAGGGCGGGGACGAGGTCGGCGCCCGTCACGCGGCCTTTGAGTGGCACGCCGAGTCGGCGCGCGCCCCACACCAGCGGCATGCCGTCGGCGGTGGCCATGTCGGACTCCTGCAGGATGCGCCGCAGTTCCGGGTCGTTCTGCGCCTTGATCACAAAGTCGGCGTTGACCGTGGCGATCTGATGGGTCTTGCCTGTGGCGCGCCCGATCGTGATGAACTGCTCGATGCGATCGAGTGCTTCGGGCATGGTGACGTCGTCAATTGGCACTCCGGAGATGATGAGTAACTTGCGAATGGCTACAGTCATGGTGATCAGTAAGCCCCTTTGCCAGAGACCACGGCCGGGATGGTCTTTAACATGATCTCGATATCCTTGAGCAGGCTCTGTTCCGCGATGTACTGCATGTCCAGCTCGACCCAGCGCTTGAAGGTCATGTCGCTGCGCCCGGAAATCTGCTGCAGCCCAGTGATACCGGGGATGGCGTCAAGTCGCTTGAGCTCATCGAACGTATATTGCGCCACTTCCTTGGGCACCGGTGGGCGCGGCCCCACCATGCTCATATCGCCGCGCAACACGTTGAATAATTGCGGCAACTCATCGATGCTCAACTTGCGGATGATCCTGCCAACCTTTGTCACGCGCGGGTCGCGTTTCATCTTGAACACCGGCCCGGTCGCCTCGTTCTGCGCCATCAGTTGCGCCTTGCGCGCTTCCGCGTCAATGTACATTGACCGGAACTTGAAGCAGGTAAAGTGGGTGTTGTACTTGCCCACGCGCGTCTGCTTGAAAATGATCGGCCCCGGCGAGTCCAGCCGGATAGCGATGACGGTCCCGAGCATGATCGGCGACGTCAGCACCACTGCAACCGCAGAGGCTGCGATATCCAGCAGCCGCTTCAGGCTCGCCGTGACCTTCACCCGGATCACCCACAGCGTGATGGTGAAGTTCAACCGCTGCACGGCGCGCGCGCTGCGGAAACTGCGCGTGGCATAGATATCCAGCATCCGCGCCGCCCGCTCATCCAGTTGTTCTTGTGTTCCCATATTCTCCATTGCCGCCTCCAGCCATAAATCACCAGCCATATCGCGCCTATCGACATGGGCAACCGCAAGGGATTGCCCCTACGCATCTTGTCTCTGTTTTCTAACGTCTACTTCTTCTCATTCCTCGCCGTGCGCACCCAGCCGGACTTGTTCGGGTTGATGAGCACTTTAATGTATAGCCACACCTTCCACAGCATCAGGAAGGGCGCGTAGATCATGGCGAGGTACACCTTCCCCGGTGCGCGCGCGAGCAGCAGCCCGGTCAGGATGTAGACGGCCAGCCCGATCAGCAGCACTACGCCGAGTGCCGTTCCGGCCGCGCTTCCGAGTGCGATCCCACCGACGAGACAGGCGATGATCAGGAATGCCAGCACCGACGTCGGCGGGATCAACTGCTCCATCGCCGCGTCGGCCATGACGTAACTGCGTTGCGCCAGTGCCCGCTTCAACAGCGTCGGGACGTAGCGCTGCACCATCTGGATGCGCCCGCGTTCCCAGCGCGCGTTCTGCGTCGTCGAGTTGCCCAGCGTATTCGGCATTTCAGCCCACACCACGGCGTCTGGCGCGAACGTCACGCGTTTTCCGTCGAGCACCAGATTCATGTGAAACTCGACATCTTCGGTCAGCGAGGCCGTCCAGCGATGCCCGCGCATAACCTCGGCGGTGAATACCATTCCGTTGCCCTTCAACCCGACCGAGCCGCCCAGCGTCATGCGCCCCTGTGGTCGCAGGTAATGCAGCACTGCCAGCGCCGCGTAACGCAACGCGGCTGTCCACGACCGCCCGGGGTCGCGCACGGCATAATAACCCTGCACCGCGACATCGCCCTGCGCCAGCCGCGCGTCCATCACGCGCAGAAAGTTGGGCGACACATCCGTGTCCGCGTCGATGATCACGACTGCATCGCACGGCCGGCCGGAGTCCCACCAGCGTTGCAGCGCCCAGTCCAGCGCATAGCCCTTGCCGCGCAAATCGGGGTTGGTGCGCTCCTCGACCATCGCGCCGCGCGCCCGCGCGAGTTGCGCCGTCCGATCCGTGCAGTTATCAGCGATCACGCACACGGTATAGGCGTCGCGCGGATAGTCCATCTGCAACAGCGAATCGACGGTGCGCTCGATCAGCACTTCCTCGTTATGCGCGGGCGCCAGCACGAGGAAGCGCGTCTTTGCATCTCCAGCACGCGCAGGGGTTGTTCGGCGCGCGAACAGCGCCGCGACGGTGAGGAGCAGCAGATACCCGACTTCAATCGCCAGAAAGATGCCGAGCGCCAGGACAATCCCCTGGCCGATGGTTACGAGCATGTTCAGTAATGTCATGGTTGTGCTCCCGGACAAGCCCGGCCTATGGGGTTGGATTCGATCGATACCACTCAACGAGTTGTGGCAGCCCGAACAGCGCATCGGCGGGCGGCTGCAGTCCCAGTCGCTCCTGCATGCGGCGGACATCGGCGGTGAACTTGGCTACCTCTGCCGAACGGGCGGGATGCACGACGATCTTCGAGCCGGAGTTGGTCAGAGACAGGATGCGCTGCGCTAGATCGAGGATCGATGTCCCCTGGCCTGAACCGATGTTGACCGGATCCATCACGTCCATTCCCGCGACACGCGTGAGCGCCTCGACAATTGCGTCGACCCACACGAAGTCGATCAACTGCTGACCGCCATACACAATCAGGTCCTCGCCTTTGAGCGCGCGCGTCAGCCAGATCGGGATCACGCGGTCGACATCGCGCGGCCCGTAGGCATTGGACAGCCGCACCACCGACACACCCATGCCCTGATTGTTAAACACGCGACAATACATTTCGCCCGCGCCCTTGCTCGCGCCGTACGAGTTCTTGGCGTTAAACGGGTGTCCCTCGTCCACTGGCAGATACTGCGCCTCGCCATAGACCTCGCGCGATGATGTGAACACCACGCGCCGCGCGCCCAGGTCGCGCGCGGCCTTGAGCACGTTAAATGTGCCGACCACGTTGGTGCTGAATGAGTAATCGATATCCGTCACAGCGCCGATCACGTTTGACTGCGCCGCCAGGTGGAACACGACATCGGCGCCGGCGATGATCGACCGCAGGGTTGCCTCATCGCGGATGTCGGCCTGTGCGAACGTCACCGCCGTGTCGGAGAGGTGCGCGTTGATATTCACCATCCGCCCTCGGAACAGATTGTCCACTACGACGACATGCTCCCAGCCATCGCGGATCAACCGATCGAGTAAATGGCTGCCGATAAACCCGGCGCCGCCTGTGATTACTGCTTTCATAATTCCTCCCGCGGGCCGCATTGCGGTTCCGCCTGATCAGCGCGTTATTTCGCCCCCGGTTCAGCGCCAATTGCCGCCTGCACATAGACGTTCAACCGCTGCGCATACAGATCGAGGCTCATCTGTTCCTCAATCAGCCTGCGCCCAGCTTTGCCCATCCGCTCGGCCTCTTCTGGATGGTCGAGCAGGCGATCCATGGCGGCGCGCAGAGCCTCGACATCGCCGGGCGGCACATAGAGCCCTTGCACGCCATCGATGATCACGTCGGTTTGACCCTTGGTGCGCGTGCAGATCACTGCGCGTTCCATTGCCATGGCTTCGAGAATGGCCGTGACGCCAGCCTGAAAGGCGACGTCAGCGAGCGGCATCACCATGAAGCGGCTATCCGCATAGAGTTGGCGCAGGTCGTACTGGTTCAACCGGCATGTGGCAGCGTTGGGTGGGATGTCCATGCCAACGGTAGTATCTGGCCGCTTCGACCAGGGGCTGGCGGTCGCGATCCGCACTTTGCCGTTCATGCCGCGCGCGGCCGCTAGCAGCGTCGGGTAATCGCGCCACTCCTGACCCACGCTGCAGATCAGCCGATCCGGCCCAGCCGGAGTAACGGCATCGGGGCGGAAGAAGGCCGCATCGACCATAAACGGCGTCAGCACCACCCGCTCCGGCGGTATCTTCCAGCGATCCTCGATGAAATGCTTCTGCCAGGTGGAATAGACGAAGAAGGTATCGATGTGGCTGTGGATGCCCAGCTTGTCGAAGAACAGCATCTTCTTGCCGACCGAGAGAATGTGCACCAGCATCAGGTGGCGCGGGCGGTTGGGCATTACCCACCCCAACAGCTTCAGCAAAAGCGCTAGTGGGATGCCCACCTGCTCGCCGTCGGTGAAAATCACCTTATAACGGCGCGCTTGAATAAAGCAGGCCCACGCCAGCAGCGCGTTGCGCCCCGCGAGTTTTTCGATCAGTTTGCCGAGAAACCCGGCGGCGGCGCGGGCGTCGGGATAATCGAGCAGATCGGCGCCAAAGGCGCGCGACATCGCCAGATAATCGGGCATCGGCCGGCGTCTCTGGCTTAGTTCCTCCTGCAGCTTCGGGCTGATAGTCCCTGAGACGGTTAACAACACGTTAGCCATGGGCGCCCTCCTGTGATGTTTTTAGCGCAGTGCGCTGCGCCGTAGACCGATCCGCCACGATCTTGAGCAGGTCGAGCAACATCTG
>Ga0118677_10003792_pt1 | contig 28225 bp, 17 predicted proteins | sample AliMusrvi5mmetaG_FD_86154 | JGI IMG/M metagenome (GOLD analysis project Ga0118677, IMG submission 86154) | reverse complement strand
GGATACACATCGTTTGTTGACTGGTAAAGGTTGATTTCATCCAGAGGGGAAACGTAGCGGTAGTCGCCATGTTCCAGATCAAGCAATTCCAACGCGCGATTTGCCAGCACTTCATTCGCGTTCATGTTGGTGCTGGTTCCGGCTCCGCCCTGCAGGGCGTGGAGTTCATGCTGGCGTTCGGCCTGGGCACCGTGCCGCTGCTGTGGCTGGCCCAGTCGCAGGTCCGCTGGCTCAGCGCGCGGCTCTCGCCCACCGCGCTCGCCCGCGCCCGCCTCGTCCTCGCCCTCGCCACCGCGCTCATCATCAGCTGGCGGCTGCGCGCCACGCTCGGCTTCGCCGGGCCCGACCCGTCGCACTTCATCTGCCACTGACATGGCCGCCCCCGGTCTCGCCCCCGTCCCGACGCCTCGCGCCCGGCCCGCCTGCCGGCATTGTGGCACGCCGCTGCGCGAAGGAGCCCAGACCGAGTCGGGCTTCTGCTGCGCCGGCTGCGCCTACGTCTACCGGCTGGTCCATGAGCAGGGACTGGCGGGCTATTACGAGATCAAGGACGAGATCACCGCGCCGGCCGACGCCGCGGTCTTCCAGCCGCGGGACCTCGCCTGGCTCGAGACCGCGCAGGCGCAGGCCGACGCCGCGGCCGGCACGAAGCCGCCCGAGCTGACCCTCGACGTCCAGGGCATCTCCTGCGCCGGCTGCATCTGGCTCATCGAACGGGTCTTTCAGCAGCAGCCGGGCGCGCGCGACATCGAGGCCAACGCCCAGCTCGGCCAGATGCGGCTGCGCTGGATGCGCGGGAAGTTCTCGGCGGCCGAGTTCGCCCGCAAGCTCCAGGCCCTCGGCTACCTCGTCGGCCCCGCCGGCGAGCGTCCGGCCGTGCCCGAGACGCGCGGCCTCGTGCGCCGGATCGGGCTCTGCACGGCCTTCGCGATGAACGCCATGCTGTTCACGCTGCCGGTGTTCTTCGGCATGGAGCGGACGTTCGCGTATGCGCGGCTGTTCGGGACGCTCTCGCTGCTGTTCGGCACGCTGAGCGTGCTGGTGGGCGGCACCTATTTCTTCAACCGCGCCGCCCGGGCGCTCCGCGCCGGCCTGCTCCACATTGACCTGCCCATCGCGCTCGGCATCGCCGGCGCCTACCTCGGCTCGCTCTACGGCTGGTTCACCGAGCAGGTGGACTACATCTACTTCGACTTCGTCTGCACGTTCATCCTGCTGATGCTGGTGGGCCGCTGGGCCCAGGTCGCGGCGGTCGAGCGCAACCAGCGCCGCCTGCTGGGCCAGCAGCCCAAGCCGCCGCAGGTGCGGCTGGCCGCCGGCGGCACGATCCCGCCGGAGCAGCTGGTCACAGCGCAGGAGTATTTCTCCGCCTCGGGCCACACGGTGCCGGTCGAGTCGCGCCTCGAGACCGCCGAGGCCGCCTTCTCCCTCGCCTCGATCAACGGCGAGTCCGTGCCGCGCGCCTTCCTCGCCGGACAGCGCATCCCCGCCGGCGCCGTCAACCTCGGCCGCGGCGAGGTGCGCCTGACCGCCCTCCAGGCCTGGCCCGATTCCCTGCTCGCCCAGCTCCTCGCCCCCGCCGAGCGCGCGGGTCCGCGGACGCAGTGGCTCGATCAGATTGTCCGCGGCTACCTCATCGGCATCCTCGCCGTCGCGTTCCTCGCCGGCCTTTCCTGGTGGTTTTTCACCCACGACGCGCTGCGCACCGGCTCGGTCGTCACCGCCATCCTCGTGGTCTCCTGCCCCTGCGCCATCGGCCTGGCCTTCCCGCTGGCCGACGAGATGGCAACCGTCGCCCTGCGCCGCCGCGGGGTGTTCGTCCGCAGCGGCGACCTCTGGACGCGCCTCCCCGGGGTGCGCCAGCTGGTCTTCGACAAGACCGGCACGCTCACGCTCGAGAACCCGGTCCTGCGCGACCCCGCCGCGCTGGCTGCGCTGCCGGCGACGGCGAAGAGCGCGCTGCTCGCCCTCGTCCGTGACAACCCCCACCCGATCAGCCAGTGCCTGCTTGAGCACCTGCTCGGCGCGGGCCCGGGCGAACCGCTGGCCGGCGAGGTCGGCGAGACCATCGGCCAGGGCGTGCGACTCGAGTCCAACGGCCACGTCTGGCGGCTGGGCCGCGCGGGCTGGGCGACACCGGTGCGCGATGATGACGTCGTCCGGGCGCCGGCGGACACCTCGGCCGAGGGCACGGTATTCACCCGCGACGGCGACGTGCTCGCGACGTTTCACTTCACGGATGCGGCGCGACCCGACGCGCGCGAGGAGCTGGCCGCGCTGGGCCGGCTCGGCTACGCCACGCACATCCTCAGCGGCGACCACCAGGCCAAGGTCGAGCACCTGGCCGCCGAGCTCGGGCTGCCCGGTGATCACGCCATCGGCGAGCGCACGCCCCAGGAGAAGGCCGAGTGGCTGCAGGCGCACGGGGCGGACCGCACCCTCATGCTCGGCGACGGCGCCAACGACAGCCTCGCCTTCGACCAGGCGCTCTGCCGCGGCACGCCGGTGATCCACCGCGGCCACCTCGGCCAGAAGGCCGATTTCTATTATCTCGGTCGCGGCATCGCCGGCCTGCGCGCGCTGTTCACGGTCAACGCCGTGCGTGCCCGGGCCCAGCGCACGATCCTCATTTTCTCCGTCGTCTACAACGTCCTCGCCGTGGGCCTGGCCTGCGCCGGACACATGAATCCGCTGCTGGCGGCAATCCTGATGCCGCTCAACTCGCTCATCACCCTCCTGCTTGTCACCGGGTCAATGCGCGCGGCTTTTAGAGAAACCACTCATCTTCGCTAATTCCCGCTAATCCGGAAGAGGGCTCCGGACCATAAGCGTGAATTAGCGAAATGAGCGGTTTTCTCTCTACGGTTTTGCGTCGGGCTTGACCACGGTGGGCGTGCCCACCTGGACGTGGCCGTCGGGGACGCTCGTGTTCACCTCGACCTGCTCCTGGTCGATCTCCTTGTCAAAGTAGGCCGAGCCCGCCGCCAGCATTTTCTGCACGTACTCGTTGAGGTCGCGGTGATCGGGATCGTCGATGATGATCGTGGTCTTCCAGAGCTCCTTGGCCTTCTCCTTCGGCTGCAGGGGAATCTTCCAGGCCGTGACGCGGATGAAGAGCTTCTCGCCCTGCGCCTTCTGCAGCTTGTCCTCGTAGCCCGGCTCGCGCTCCTTGATCAGCTGGGTGGGAAACGCGCCGAGGATGGTGACGATCGGCGGATCGCTCATGATCTCGTTGACGGTTGCGTCGGCCAGGTAGGGGTTCCGCAGCGCCCCGCGGCCGTACATGACGGTCAGGGCGACGTCCGGGATCTGGTCGGGGGCCATGAGCTTGTAGCCGCGCCGGCGGAGCTCCTTGTGCAGCTCGACCAGCATGGCGCGCTCGTTGACCGGGCGGACCAGCCGGAGCGCCGTGGCGGCCTCCGAGATGGCGAAAATGCCATAGACCTTGCCGTGATCCACGGGCGGCTTGCGCTTGAATCCGCCGAAGGGCTTCTCCGAGCTCGCGCGTACGTCAATCTCGAGCAACGGCGCGTCGTTGGGGGAGTTTGTCAGCGCCCGCGCCCCGGGCAATGCCCAGGCGAGGCAACCAATGGCCGCCAGCAGCGAACGTCCGGAGACCAACCAAGGCAGGCGGGGTAAAGGCATGGAATATGTGGGACGCCCCTAGCGAAACCACACCCCCGCAGAAGGCAAACCCTCCCGCCGGATGGGCGTGTCCCCATTGGCGGACACGCAGCCAAAGTCTGAAGACCCCTGCATTTTTTGCCCACGGAATACACGGAACACACGGAATTAGCCGGCGCTCATCCGCAAGGATTCACCCGACTGGTTGATCCGTGTATTCCGTGTATTCCGTGGGCAAAAACCCCTCCTCAATCCCACCTTCCGCCCGGTATTGATGAACAGGCCCCGATGCCGGGAGCCTACCCGCGATCTCGGTCCGCTGGGCCGTAAACTGCGAGACCCCCGGATCGTGGATCCGGGGGTCTCGGCTTAAATGGAGCGGGCGAAGAGACTCGAACTCTCGACGTCTACCTTGGCAAGGTAGTGCTCTACCAACTGAGCTACGCCCGCAAAAACAGGGTGTCAGAACTAGGCCACGCCCCAGTGCCGTCAACAGCTATTTTCCAGCGCCTCAATCAGCTCAGTTCCAGCCGGTCCGCGTCCGGCGCGGCCGGCTTGGCGGGACCTTTGGACGACCGCCGGCGGCGCTTCGTGCCGGCCTCGTGATAGTACGAATAGTTGTTGGTGTAGTAGCCGTAATCCTCGCCGGAATTGTGCGGCACCTGGTTCAGCACCACGCCGAGCAGCGGGGTCTTGAGGCCCTCCACGATCTGCTGCGCGCGCACCACCATGCTCTGGGGATTGCGGCGGTGCTGGATCAGCAGGATCGCGCCGTCCACCGCGCTCGCCAGCACGCTCGCGTCGCTCACCCCGATGATCGGCGGTGAGTCGAACACGATCTTGTCGTACCGCCCGCGCAGCGTCGCGATCAGGTCCTTCAGCCGGTTGAGGTGCAGCAGGCCGAGCGTGAAGCCGGAGACCCGCCCCGCGGGGATAAAGTCGAGATTCGGCGCGATGCCGGGCTGGATGACCGCGGCGAGGTCGCGCTGGTTGAGCAGGTACTCGGACAGGCCGGGCTCGCGGGGTCGCTCGGCGAGGTCGTGCTGCGTGGGGCGGCGGACGTCGGAGTCGATCAGGATCACGCGCTCGCCCGCGGCGGCCATGTGGCGGACGAGGTGGTGGAGGGTCGTGGACTTGCCCTCGCCGGGACCGGCGGAGAAGAGCACGAGGCTGGACGACTGCCCGGGCTTGAGCGCGAGGTTCAGGTTGGTCTGGAGGACGCGGTAGGGCTCGCCCTCGGCGGGGTCGGTGGAGTCGCTCATCGGCTCGGACTGGAACGGGATCACGCCGAGCACCGGGAGTTTCAGGCGCGTCTCGACGTCCGCCACGTTGCGGAAGCTCGTGTCGAAGTACTCCAGCAGCACGGCCAGGCCGATGCCGAGGATGCCGCCGAAGAGGACGGCGAAGGCGAGGTTGAGCGGCCAGCTGGGACGGCTGGCGCGGCGGGCCGGCTCGGCGGTGTTGAGGATCTCGATCGTGCGCTTCGGCACCTGGAAATCGATCTCCCGCTGGCGAAGCGTGAGCTTCAGCGTGGTCAGCAGCCGGGTCTCGTCCTCCAGCTTCTGCGCCGCCTCCTCGAACGGCCGCATGCGGTCGCGGGCGGAGAGGATCTGGTCGATCTTGGCCTGGCCGAGCTGGCGCTTGAGCTCGCTGACGCGGGAGTCGGCCTCCTTGTAGGCGATCTCGAGCGCGTTCTCGTAGCCGCGCAGCTGGGCGTCGAGCTGCTCCTTGATCTTGGCGCGGTTCTCGACCGCCGAGATCAGGTCGGGATGCGCCTCGCCGAGGCGGGCGCGGAGCCGGGTGACGTTCTGGTCGGCGAGCAGGTAGGCCTGGAGCAGGTTCTGGATGTTGGCGTCCTGGATCAGCTCGGAGTTGACCAGGTTGAGGCGCTGCTCGAACGGGATGCTGCGGAACCGCTCCCAGCGGGTCTTGCGGCCAATGGCGTCCACGCTGAGGGCGATGAGCGAGTTCTGCATCTGCCGCAGCGTCTCGATCTCCATGTCGGAATAGCGGGCGTTGAGATCCACGCCGGAGATGTTCAGGTCCTTGCGGAGCTTCTCCACGACGTCACGCTGCGCGGAGACGACGCGCTCCTGGGCGATGAGTTCGTCGCGGAGCTTGGCCAGGCCCTCGCGCTGCTCGGAGGTGGCGAGGTAGATGCGGTCGTCGGAGTAGACACGGGCGATCTCGTTCGCAATGGAGGCGCCCAGCTCGGGGTCCTGGGCATAGACGCTGATCTCGATGAGCGAGGAATTGCGCGGCGATTCCACGCGCAGCATCTTGTCGAGGAGGTAGTGGAAGGTGATGGCGGAGGGCAGCGCGCTGCTGCTGCCGAGGAGCGGGGCCAGCCGGGCGTTGAGGCCCAGGTTGGTGATCACCGGGTAGAGGATCTTCTCCGACTGCATGATCTTGAACTGATCCTGCAGGAAGTACGGGTCGTAGCTGCCGCTGCTCTGGGCCTGGAAGAGCCTCACCTCGCCCTCGGGCTTCTCGACGCGGACCTTTGTCGTGGCCAGGTACCACTTGGGCAGGAAGGCCGTCACGATCACCGTGGTGATGATCACCAGCCCGAGCACCAGCAGAATGAGCGCCTGCCTCAGCCGGAGGAGCCGAAAGAAGTCAGCCAGCGTCGCATTGTCCTTGCTGCCGGAGGTGGGGGCCATTCACCCATGCGAAACGAACGCCCCGCCCGGGGCAAGCGCTTGCTTGCCATGGGCGGGGCGTTCGTTTCGCAGGGACTAGTAACAGGAGGGAAGCCAGCTGCAGACCAAAGCAGGATCGTCCCACCGCCAGCGCGCGGCGCGCGGCTGAGAAATCCTGACCCTTGTCCCTTGTTCCCTGACCCTTGCGTTCTGTGCGCGCGAGGCGCGCTCAGAACGAGTAGCTCGCCCCCGCGCCCGTGCGGTCGCGGCGCTGGCCGCGGGACAGGTCGTCGGAGTTCACGTTGTCGTGGTCGAAATGGGCGGAGATCATCCAGTTCTTCGAGGCCAGGTAGCTGAGCGCCAGGCCGAGCCGCGTGGTGGTCTCGTTGGCGTTCGGCAGGCCGCGGCGGCCCTGGAGGACGGAGGGCTCGTACGTGAACGAGCCGGAGGCCACGACCAGCGGCGAGAGGGCGTGCTGCACGTTCACGAAGAAGCGGTTCACCTTGGTGTCGGTGTAGAGCGCGACGTTTGAGGTCTCCTCAAAGGTGTAGACGTAGCCGGCGCTCAGGAAGGAGTTCTGCGCGTAGTCGTACTTGCCGGAGAACTCGGCGTACGGGGCGGACGAGCTACGCTCCTCATCGCGGTGACGCCACTGGTAGCCGAGGCGGGCCGTGGCCGTGAACTGCTTGGCCAGCGCGTAGTCCACGCCGCCGATCAGGAAGTCGGTCTGCTTATCCTTGTTCGCGCCGGCGGTGCGGTAGGAGACGGTCTCATGACGATACTCGCCCACGCCCTTCAGCTCGGGCACGACGTCGTAGCTCAGGGCCAGGCCGTACAGGTTCTCCGTGCGGTCGAGGCTGGTGGCCAGGGTGTCGTTGTCGTAGCGGTAATTGACGCTGCGCACCTTCAACGTGGTGCCGAAGCGGGGAGCCAAGCTGGTCGAGAGCTTGCCGTTGAGCTCGTTGCGCTTGTAGGACTGGTCGGTGTTGATCGCGACGCCGGCCAGGAGCGACTCGGGGTTCTTGGCGATGCTGTAGTCGTCGCTGAGGTCCAGCGTGGTCTCCGAGGAGAACGCATGCGCGAGGCGGCCGTTGAAATCGTGGCTGTCGAGGGTCTTGGTGCCGGGCCGGTCGGAGAAGTAGTCCACCGTGAGCTCGTAGGACGCGGACAGGAAGGTCTGCTGGGTGACCGAGGCGTTGAACGCCACCTTGGGCGCGGCCTCGTAAACCATGCTGCTGATGGCGCCGGACTGGGAGCCGAAGATGTTGGTGTCGTTCGTGACGTCACCACGGAGGGTGACCGTCCACTCCTTGCCCTGTTCCTGATCCGGGATGGGGGCATAGACCGCCCAAGCCGGGAGGGCCGAAAGAAGTCCGGCGACGACCAAAGCACGAGGGTAGTTCATAATGGAAAGCGGGACCGCCTCAATCGGTGCACGTTAGGTATAACCCCCAGCATGAAGCAATTAATTTTCATCGGTCTTAGGTATAACCCCCAGCATGAAGCAATTAATTTTCATCGGTCATTAGCAAAGGCTAAAGCGGATGCCCGGGAGCATTTTCAGGCCCCCCCTCCTCCGTCATCCTGAGCGAAGGCGCAGGATCGCTGTTAGTTGTACCCTCGGCCTGCGATGTGACCCTGACACTCCGCCACCTGAGATGGATCGCGGAAACGCGGAGGAACGGAGACGCGAAGGCCTCCGCGCTTCCGCATTTTCGCGTTTCCGCGATCCTCCGAAGCGCTGGCCAGACTGGAAACCGGCTCCGCACGACTGCCGGGGGAAAAATTTGAGACCACCCCCGACCCAAGCCTCACCGCGCCGGCGGCAGGGCCGGATTCAGCAGAACGTAAAGGTTTTCCGCCAGTCGCTGGGGCACCATGAGCGGAAACTCCGGCGGCAGCTGCCCGGTGAAAAGCCCGCCGTAAATCAAGCCCCAGTCGCCAAAACGGTTGGGCGGCTGCAGCGCGCCGGGCGGGGCCGGACGCGAGGCCAGCTCCGTGAAGAACGGCCGGTCCAGCGTGCGGGGGGTCAGCAGCAGCTCCGCGATCGGCTGCTCGAGGGTGATCGCATAAAAGTCCCGCATCCGCATCGGCTGCGCCCAGACGCGCTGCCGGCCGTACCAGGCCACGCCAGCGGGCACGTCGGCCATCAGGCCGTAGTGGCCGCTGGTGTCGCGGCGCAGCAGCTCCTGCCGCATCCCCATGAACAGCCCGGGGAAGTACGGCGGATAGTTGAAGTGCAGCCGGCGCGGCTCGAGCGCGTCGTGCGCCAGCGGCAGCGCCTGCGCGAGCAGCAGCCCGGTCGCCGCCAGCCGCGGCCACGCGCCGAGCGTGGCGTTGCTGCCGAGGAGCACGAAGAAAAAGCCCGCGCCGAACACCATCACCAGCGGCGCCAGCCAGTACGGCGCCAGCCGCTCGCTCTCGCCGGAGTTGAACGTCGCCTGCGCCGCCAGCATCACGCCGAGCGCCACCGTGAAGGTCCACCGCAGGCGGTTCGCCCGCGGCGAGCGAAACACATACAGCCAGCCCGCCACGAAAAACGCCGTGAGCCACAGTCCCCCGCCCGACCACAGCCGCGAGCGGAGGTTCTCCTGCAGGGTCGTGAGCACCTTGTTGCCGAGCTTGTTGAGGTCCACCGCCGGCATCGCCCCCGACAGCAGCGTGCGCTGGGTCGCCGGCTCGGCCGTGAGGTCGCCCGCCTTCAGCGCCACGTTCTGCACCGCCAACGCGACGGGATAGCCGGTGAGGCTGAGGTTGCGCGCGATCCATGGCCCGCTCACCACGATGAAACCCGCCGCCACCCACGCGAGCGCCACCCAGCGGGCCCGGCCCGCGAAGCGCCAGGCGACGTAGCCCAGCACGACGAGTGTCAGCGCGCCGGCCGAGTACTCCGTGAGAAACAGCAGTCCGCCCACGGCGCCGAGCGCCGCCAGCCAGCCGGGCGAAACGACGGCCGCAGCGGCGGGATCGTCGCCCTCGATGCGGGCCAGCAGCAGGAACAGCCCGAGCACGAGCACCATGAGCAGCGGCGTGCCGGTCAGGGCGACGGTCTGCTGCCAGGCCGCGACCGACACGAGCAGGGCCAGCGACGCGACGACCGCCGTGCGGGCGTCAAACAGCCGCCGCGCGAGGAGGTAGGTCATCGCCGCGGCGAGCCAGAGCAGGAGGACGTTGAGCGCCAGCAGGAAATAGTCGGCCGCAAAGCCGTCGGGCGGCACCGGCGCGTGGGCGAAGAGCGCGGCGCGCGGCCCGGCGGGCAGCAGGCGCAGCGCCCCGGCGATCACGATCGAGTACAGCGGCGCCTGGTGCAGCTCCGGACAGGGCTGGAGCGGGTCGTAGCGCACGCCGCGCTGGCGCAGGAAGGCGACCGTCTGCGGGTACGTGACGAGCGTCGTGAACCCCTGCCCCGCCGCCAACTGACGGCCGGTGTCGGCCTGCAGCAACACGACCTCGCTGGCCGGGCCGTGGAACTGCACCCACGCGACGCGCAGGGAAAGCACGATCACCATGGCGAGCACGGCGCCCCGCAAAATCCAGCGCGCGCCCGCGCCGACCTCGAGCCAGTGGATGAACTCCTGCGCAGTCCGCGGTCGGTTCATGGGCGGAAAGCGGCGGCCGCGCTCATTTGTCGGTCACGTCCAGCTCCGGCCAGGCGGCGAGCTTGCGGTGAAGGGTGCGGCGGCTGATGCCCATGAGCTCGGCGGCCTGGGTGCGGTTGCCGCGCGCCTTGATCAGGGCCTCGCGCAGCAGGCGCTTCCCGTTCTCCTCGACGGACAGCGGATTCGCCGCCATGCCGCCGCCGGATGCGCCCGGGGCCCCCACGGGCGGCGCCGCGCGGTACTTCGGGTCGAGGTCGTACTCGGTCAGCGCTCCGCCGTGGTGGAGCACGACCGCGTTCTCGCAGAAATTCCGCAGCTCGCGGATGTTTCCCGGCCACGGGTAGGCCTGCAGGGTCTGCAGCGCGCCCGGCTCGAGCGTGAGCAGCGGCAGCTGGTTCTCGTCGCTGAAGACCTTGAGATAGTGGTTGAGCAGTAGCGGCACATCCTCCGCCCGCTCGCGCAGCGGCGGCAGCAGGATGCGCACGACGTTCAGCCGGAAGAACAGGTCCTCGCGGAACTTCCCCTCCTTCACCAGCTGCTCGAGGTTCCGGTTCGTCGCCGCCACCAGGCGCACGTCGAGCTGCAGCGGCTTCGAGCCGCCGACGCGCTCGATGGCGCGGGTCTCGAGGAAGCGCAGGAGCTTCACCTGGGTGGACGCGGAGATCTCGCCGATCTCGTCGAGGAACAGCGTGCCGCCGTCGGCCGACTCAAACCGCCCGATCCGGCGCTCCGTGGCGCCGGTGAACGCCCCGCGCTCATGGCCGAACAGCTCGCTCTCCAGCAGGTTCTCCGAGAGCGAGGCGCAGTGCACCGCGATGAACGGCGCGCGCGCCCGCGGGCTGGCCTGGTGGATGGCCTGGGCGATGAGCTCCTTGCCCGTGCCCGACTCGCCCTCGATCAGGATCGTGGCGCGCGACGGGGCCACGAGCTTCACGCGGGCGATGACCTCCGCCAGCCGGCCGGAGGAGCCGACGATGCCCTCGAAGCTGAACTTCTCGTCGAGCCGCTCGTGGAGCTGCTTGACCTCGACCTCCAGCGTGCGGGTCTTCAGCGCGCGCTGGATGAGCACCTCGAGCCGCTCGATGTTGACCGGCTTGGTGAGGAAATCGACCGCCCCGCGCTTCATGGCCTCGACGGCGTTGTCGATGCTGCCGTACGCGGTCATCATGAGCACGGCCGGGTGATTCGGCAGCGCCAGGGCCTTGTCGATGACCTTGAGCCCCGACTTTCCCGGCATGCGCAGGTCGGTCACGATCACGTCGAACGGCTGCGCCTCCATCAGGTTGAACGCCTCGTCCGCATTCGCCGCCAGGGAGACATCGTAGTTGTCCACCAGCGCCTGCTGCAGCCCCTCCCGGGTATGCTTCTCGTCGTCGACGATCAAAACGCTCGGCACCATGCACCTAGCTATTGCCCGCCGGCGGCGGCGGGCAAGTATCAAGTGAGAAGCCGCGCGGGCCGCGCGCGGCAAGTAGCAAGTGCCAGGTAGCAAGTGGCAGGAGTCGAGCAACCGCAGGCCCCGCGCCGTAGGCGCACACTCCCTTGGCCCTTGTCACCTGATCTTTGCCGCGCAGCGGCCCATACGTGCGCTGCGCCCCCTACCTCCGCAACGCGGCGTACCCTTCCTTCACCGCCAACAGGCTCTTCTTCGGGTCGAAGGGATACGCGATGTAGGCATCGGACATCTGCGGCCAGCTGTCGGCGAGGTTCCAGAGGAAGATGCCCCAGCAGTTGGGCTGGTTGCCGTAGAACTCGATCCAGAACTTCGACGCCTCGCCCTGGAGCTGCTGCGTTTTCTCGATCAGGTCGGGCAGCGTCTTCGGCTCGGGCCAGCCGCGCTCGCGGATGCTGTCGAAGTTCAGCCGGTACCGCGCGACGCGGTCGAGCCGGATGCAGTCCGCGCCGTGGGTGAGGTACTCCTCGTTGTACACGGGCCAGAGGTTGCCCGGGCTCACGAAGGTGCGGATCACCTCTTCCGAGGGGAAGCTGAGGTGGCCGATTTCCGTCACCATGCGGGGCTGCTGCTTCACGTAGAAGTCCGCCTTGTACGACATGCCGTGGCCCCAGATGTGGCAGTCGCCCTCCGTCGGCGCGTTCTGGTCGTACGTCAGCGGCGAGTACGGCGAGGTCGGCACGTAGGGCGTCAGCGGCGCGTGGGTGTGCACCACGGACTTCAGCACCTCCTTGCTCAGGCGGTTGTGCCGGTAGGTCGGGTAATTGAAGCTGTTGTCGGCGAGCACGTCGTTCTCGTTGTCGCCGAACCAGGCCACGACGCACGCGTAGTGGCGCAGGCGCCGCACCTGGAACTCCGCCTCGCGGCGCGCCTCGTCGAGGAACGCCAGGTCCTGCGGGTAGCAGCCGCACGCGAACATGAAGTCGTGCGTGATGAGGATGCCGAGCTGGTCGCACTTCGCGTAGAATGAATCCAGCTCGTACACGCCGCCGCCCCAGACCCGCATGGCATTGATGTTGGCGTCCTTCGCCGCGGCGAGGAGCTGGTCGTACCGGGCGTCGTCCACCCGCGCGAAGATCGCGTCGGCCGGCGTCCAGTTCATGCCCTTGAGGAAAATCTTGCGGCCGTTGATCGCGATCACGAACGAGATGCCGCCGTCGTCGTCGGGCTCCTGGATGAGCTGCACCGTGCGGATGCCGAAGCGGCCGCTGCGCTGGTCCAACTCGCGCCCGCCGCGGCGGAGCGTCGCGCTCCAGTCGTACAGCGGCTGCGCGCCGTGGTTGTGCGGCCACCAGAGCTTGGCCTGCGGGACGGTGAAGCGCTCGACGTGACGCCCGCCGCTCGGGTCGCAGGCGATGCAGATTTTCCGGGACTGGCCCGCGACGGTGAGGTCCACCTCGACGGCGCCGGGCCGGCCGTGGTTGGGGCGCAGCTCGACCAGGGCCTCGAGCTCGGCCGTGCCGTCCTTCAGCGCGACCGTGCTCACGAACACGTCCGCCAGCTCGACCGCCTCGGCGAGGATGAACGACACCGGCTTCCAGATGCCTGTCGTGACCATGCGCGGCGAGATGTTCCAGCCGTAGCACGACTGGGATTTGCGCACCTGGAGGCGTGTGATCTGGCCGTAGCCGCGGACGTCGGACTGGCGCGCGGGGCGGTCCGGCGGGAAGAGCGGCGCACCCAGGCAGACCTCCAGGCGGTTGGTGCCCGGCTGCACGTGGTCGGTCACGTCCAGCCGCAGCGGCGTGAACATGTTGGCGTGGCGGCCGACCTCCTTGCCGTTGAGGAAGATCGTGGCGAAGACATCGAGTCCCTCGAACAGCAGGTGGAGCCGCTGGCCCTCGCCCGGCGTGGGCGGGGTGATCTCGGTGCGGTACCACCAGTCCATTTCCTCCATCCACCGCAGCTTGTCGTGGTTGATCCCGAAGAACGGGTCGGCGATCAGCCCGGCGCGCAGGTAGTCGAGGTGGACGTCACCCGGGACCTGGGCGGAGACCCAGCGCTCCTCGAGCGGCAGGGCCGAGCACGCGAGCGTCGGGCCCAGGTTGGGCTCGGCATGCATGAGCTTCCACGAGGCGTTCAGGGGCAGGCAGGTCTTCATCGGGGGTCAGACCGAGGAAGCGCACCCAACCGGTCGCGGCAAGGGAAACCGTGTGGGGTTGGCGGTGCTGTTGGTGAACTTTCAACCGGTAGTTGATCAGAATTCAACTAGCTCGACCTAGACGCATCGCATGACATTCGGGGCAACCGCAGCCCGGGACACCATTTGGCTGAGCAAAAAGTGTCAGGCTGCCGCCACCTGTCTGCTTGGCACCGGGTGAATCGTTAGCAGGTTCATGGCGTGGCTTCCAGAGACCCCAACCCCACTCCAGCGGGCGAAAGTGCGGCGCATCGCGAGCTCAAGCGGCTGGCGGTGGACTGGGCGCGGGCACAGCGGCTGACGTTGTGCGCCACGGAGGTGCGGTTGCCGCGGTCGGGCTACCGGGCCGATGTCGTCGCCGCCACGCCGCGTCAGCTTGCGCCGGAGGCGGTGACGGCCGTGTTCGAGTGCAAGGCCCAGCGGGCGGATTTCCTGCGGGATGCCGGCGACGAGCGCACGCTCACGTCCAAGGTGAAGGCCCTGGCCGAGCGCCTCGCCCGGCTCAATGACCTCATTGGCAGCCACCGGCCGGACCTGCGCGCGGGCCAGGAGCTGTTTCCCGAGTACGACTGCATCGACCTGCGCGGGGAACGCCATGCGACCCACGCCGCCATCACGCGTGAGCTGCGCGCCGCCCAGACGGCGCTCTACGTCGGCACCAAGTTCGCCAAGCTGGCTCGCTGGCAGGCCGCCACGTTCCTCTACCTCGTCACGGAAACCGAGGCCACGGCCCATCCCCACGAAGTCCCGGCCGGCTGGGGCCTGCTCGTGCGCGAGGGCGACCAGCTCCGCTGCGTCCTGCGCCCCGTCCGCCACGAGGTCCCCGTCGAGGCGCGCATCGCCCTCCTCGAGCGCATGGCCCAACGCGCAAGGTGAAACCCCGGATGGAGCCACCACGAAAAGCACGAAACACACGAAAGGAAGACTTCGATCCTTTGGGGCCCACGGAATACACGGATTACACGGAAGGACCGGACGAATTCTCTCGGACCAGCGCCCTGAGCCTGTCGAATGGGCTCGGTCCGCTCGACCGTTTGGATTCGATCCGAAAACTCTTCTCGCACTGCTAGGATGCGTTCGGGCTCCGATCTGGAAACCCACATGCGGATCGTTTCCGCGTATTCCGTGTATTCCGTGGGCACCCGGATCGGAATTATTTCGTGTGTTTCGAGTTTTTCGTGGTGGCCCAAACTACTTCCCGGCTCCGAGCATGCGCACGCGGCGGTCTTTGCGGGGGAATTGGAGTGTGACGACCGTGCCCAGGCCCTCGCGGCTTTCCACGCCGATCTGGCCGCCGTGCTCGCGCATGATGCGCTGGACGATCATCAAGCCCAAGCCCGTGCCGCCCGGCTTCGTCGTGTGGTATGGCTCGAACAACCGCGCCAAATCCTCGGGCTTGAAGCCCACGCCGCTGTCACCAAAGAGGAAAAACACGCTGTCGTCGTCCGCCCGCGAGCGGATCTTCAGTTTCCCGCCGGGCTGCATCGCCTCGACCGCGTTCTTCGTGATGTTGAAGAACACCTGCTTGAGCTGGTTGCGGTCGGCCATCACCGGCGGCAGGTCGGCGGGGGTCTCGGCCTCGACCTCGATGCCGCGGTCGGCGAACTCGCTCTGCTGGAACCGCAGCACCTCCGCCAGCACGTCGGCGACATTGGTCTCGGCGAGGTCCGGCGGACGCGGCCGGATGGCCTCGAGGAAATTACTGATGATGCCGTCGAGCCGCCGCACCTCCTCCTGGCAGACGTGGATCGAGTCGGTGAGCGCGGCGCCCTCCTTGGCCGGCGCCGTCTTCAGCTTGCGCAGCTGGCGCTCGATCAGCTGGAGGTGGATGGTGAGCGAGTTCAGCGGGTTGCCCAGCTCATGCGCCACGCCGGCGGCGAGGAGCAGGATGGACGAAGTGCGCTCGCTCTCGATGCGGGCCTCAGTGCTTTGCTTCTCCTTCGTGATGTCCGACAGGATCGCGGCAAACCGGCGCGGCGCCCCACCCGGCCGCTCGCCGCGGAACGGCACCATGTACAGCCGCACCGTGCGCGGCTCGGGATAGGTCAGCTCAAACTCGCGCGCGATCACCGGCGACAGCGCGCCGTCAGTGTCCAGCGCCGCCTCCAGCGAGGCGCGCAGGCCCGGCACGATCCGCCAGAGGGTCTCGCCCGTCAGCGTCTCCCCGCCCAGGCCCACCATACGCTGCGCCGCGGCGTTGGCGTACTCGATGCCGCCGTCGTCCGTGATGACCAGCACGCCCTCCTGCAGGGTGTTGAAGATGTCCTCAAACAACCCCCGCTCGCGCGCGAGCCGCTGCACGAGGTTGGCGAGGTTGACGGAGTCGAGCGTGTCGAGGCGGCCCAGGACGCGGTCGAGCGAGGAGTGTTTCTTGCCGGACACCCCGCTAGGATGGAGATGATCTCCCGTTGGGGTCAACCACCCTAGAGGAAGCACCAAGGTCAAAATTTCGAAATTCGAGTTAAGCACCAGCGGCCAAGCTTAAATCCGGGCCGGCTTGGTGATTTTCCGGGTTTGTCCGCCTCTGGAATTCAACTCGGATTTCGTGCTTCCGGTTTGGTGCTCTTACTTGGGCAAACTAAAGCTCAGGACCGCGGGCGCCGTCATCACGTCTCCCGGTCCCACGCTGGCGACCCAGACGTCATGGCCGGAGAGGCCGGCGGCGGGGGTTGAGTCGGCCAGCTCCAAGCGGTCCTGGTCTGCAGTCCGTACTCGGCCGAGTGGATGGTAGGTTTCGTCGAGCGCGGTTGCACCGACGAAGCTGGCGGCGAAGGGCATCCGGGTGTGCGTGGTCAGGACGTGGCCGTTCACTGTCGCCACGCGCATCACGCCCTCCAGCAGGTCGTCGCGAAGCTCGAGCACGAGCTCGTCGCCCTCGCGGTGCGCCGAGCGGATCTCGTGGGCGGTGCGGGCGATGGCGTTGCCGAAGTTCACGACGCGGCCGACCAGCCCGGCAGGGTCGCCCGGCGCGCGGACGCGCACGGTGGCATGCGCGGGGTCAATCGCGGTCACCGGGCCCGTCGGGGCGGAGGTGGAGAGGAACGACTGCGACCCGAAGCTGAGCTCCGTGCCGCCGGCGAGGAAGACCTTGGTCAGGAGCCCGTCGGCGCCGAGGCGGAGCACGGCGAGGCGGGCGTCGGTGCGGACCTTGCCGTTGCCGACGGCGATGGACTTGGCCGCGCCGGCCGGGTCGTGGATCACGATGTCGGTCTCGCCGCTGGCGTGGCGTAGGGCCAGGGCCGTGCCGCCGCCGGTGACGGCGAGGCGGGTGACGGACGCCAGCAGCGCGGCGCCGGGGGCGTGCGGCTCGAGCACGCTCACGAACTCGCTCGCGAGCGGCGCGCCGCCCTCGGCCGTGTGGCGCGCGATGAGGTATTTCAGGAGCTGCGGGTGGTTCACCGGCGAGACGCGGGCGTCGGCCGCCAGGAGCGTCAGGCCCGGCGCGGCGAGGACGCGGAGGCGCAGCTGCGCGGCCGGGTCCTTCTCGTGCACGTAGTCCACGACCGCGTCGCCGGCCAGCCGGTGCTGCACGCCGAAGATGTGCTGGAAGCCCGAGCCGCGGTAGTCGAAATAGCCGTCCTTCTCGCCGTTCGCGGCCAGCTTCGGGTCGTCGTAGAGCGTGCCGAGCGGCACCTTCTCGCCGGCGAGCGTGCCCGGCGCGGGGGCGGACCACGCGGCGTCGGCCAGCGTCGCCTTCCCCGGCGGGCCGTGCAGCGCGTAGTCGTGCTGGTGTCCGCCCGCGACCCGGAAGAAATCCACGGCGTAATGGCCGGCGGGACCATCCACCAGCACCACGGCCCGGCGGTAGTCGGAGCACTGCGGGTAGGTCCCCACGGCGCTGACCTCGATCCCCTGCGCCCAGCCGCCGTCGGCCATCAGCTCGACCACGCCCGGGACGTTTCCCGGCTGCGCGCCGGCGTCGACGGTCACGGTGTTGTGCGCGATGGTGTTGACCGACCAGGTCCACACGCCCGGCACGAAGACGTTCATCGCGTCGGGGTAGCCCAGGTCGGGCGTCAGCGGCTGGCCCTGCGCGAAGAGGTCGAGCTGGAGCCGGTCGAAGTGCGAGTGGTTGACGTGCTGGCCGAAGTAGAGCGAGACGCCGGTGTCGTCGGCGCGGTCGTTGAGCAGCGCCAGGCCGAAGCCCGACAGCAGCCGCGAGGCCTGCGGTGGCAGCCGCCGGCCCGCGGCGGGGGCCTGGGCCGCCTCCACCGCCGGGTGGAGCAGCGAGGTGAAGTCGCGGAAGCCGTTTTCGCCCGCGGCGCCGAAGCCCGCGAGGAAGGTGGCGTAGCGCGGGTCGCCGTAGGTGCGGAACGCCTGCTGGTAGACCCAGGCCGTCTCGCCCACCACCCCGCCGTAGACGCTCGTCGTGTCGCCGATCGCAGGCGTGTGGCGCCCGATGGCGATCGCGGCGAGCGGCGCGTCGTAGAGTCGGCGCAGGCGCGGCAGCGTGGAGACGTCCACGCCCAGCTTGGGCAGGAGGGCGACGACCGCGGTGAGATTCTGGACCCAGAGCGAGTTGTAGCCCGGCGACTCGTACGGCTCGCCGTCGCGCCACACCAGCGTGTAGAGCGCGGGCCGCAGGCCGAGGTAGGAGGCGCCCTCGGGATGGTCGAGGACGGTGGCGAGGTAGCGGGCGTTGTCGCCGTGCTGGCGGACAATCGCGGCCATGAGCAGCGCCTTCTGGTGCATGCCGTAGTTGCCGCGGGCGCGGACCTCATAGACCGCGTCAATCCCGGCCTCGATCACGTTGGCCTCGATGAACCCGCGCAGCTGCGGACCCGTCTGGCCGGTCTCGCGCTGGAGGACGGCGTCGGCGTCGATTGTCTCCCAGATCGCATCGTAGGTCTCGGCGAACTGGACCACGTTGAAGGTCTCCCAGATGGCGTTGATGATCTTGCCCGAGTAGCGCGAGCCGTCCTTCTCGGCCATGAGCTGGCCGTAGCGCGACTGGCTCTCGTAGTCCATGTTCGGGTAGACCTCCGCGGTACGGTGCAGGAGCACGGCGGCCTTGTGGGCGTAGCGCGGGTCGCCGGTGAGCAGGTAGGCGCGGCCGAGTGCGGCGAGTCCGCCGATGATGTTCGGGTGCGGGGAGGTCTCGTGCTGCGTCCAGACCCAGTGGTTCCAGTGCGCGACGAACCAGTAGCGCTGGCCGTTGGGCGCGAGCCAGCCGCGGCCGTCGTCCACGTAGGGTCCGGTGAAGTCGCTGCGGTCCTTGAACCCGCTGCGGTAGAACTTGCCGTAGTCGTTGCTCGGGTAGATCTCGCCGCCGATCGGGCACTTCACCTTGTAGGGCAGCTTCGGGTCCACGATCCACGGGTAGAACTTGCCCGTGACCTCGAAGATCTTGCGGCCGTGGATCGGGCAGCCCTCGGGACACACCTCGAACGAGCGCGGCACCTCGGCGGTGGAGATCAGGTCGTGGAGCGCGGTGTCGTCCCAAGTCACCCAGTAGTCGGCCTCCTTGAGGATGTCGGCGGCGACCTTCTTGGCGGCGGGAGAGCGGGCGACGTTGGCCCGCGCCTGCTGGATCTCGGCGTCGGTGAAGAGCGTGCGGCGGTCCTTGAGCGGGAACTGCGGCGTGCGGACGAGCGGCGGCAGGATGACGCCCACCTTGAGGGCGGGATGCACGGGTCCGGGGGCGGCCCAGTCGTCGTTCGGCTGCGGGGCGGCCAGGGCGAAGGAGGAAACCAGGGGCAGGAGCCCGAGCAGGACGGAAGCGGTCTGGGTGCGCATGGGGTGAAGGGAGACGCCGGTCCGACAGCCCGCGGCGACGGCCGCGGGGACGCTGCGAACGATGCCGCCGGCGCGGGGCCGAACAAGGAAAAAGCCGCGGCCGGGGCGGGTCAGAAGAAGCCCAGCTGGGCGGGGTCCACCCGCGACGCGAACAGCTTCCGCAGAAAGAGGTCGCGGTGCTGGACACAGCGGCCGAGCTGCAGCACGGCGGCGCGGTGTTCCTCGGTGCCGTAGCCCTTGTGCTGGGCGAAGCCGTAGCCCGGGAAGCGGGTGTCGAGCTCGTTCATCAGGCGGTCGCGCGTGACCTTGGCGATGATGCTCGCCATGGCGATGGCGAGCGAGCGGGCGTCGCCGCTGACGATGCCGGCGTGGGGGTACGGGAAGTTTCGCAGGGCGAGTCCGTCGATCAGGATCCGGGCGGAGACCGTCGGCTGGAAAGCCGCGATCTCGTCGGCCGAGGCGAAGAGGTCCGGCTCGGTCTTCTGCTGGAACGCCTCCGGCGGGTAGATGCCGGCGAGGGCGCGGCGCATGGCGAGCTTGGTGGCGCCGAGGATGTTGAGGTGCTCGATCTCCGCGACGTCGGCGACGCCGTAGTGCGCGTGGATCTGGCCCGAGGCGGCGAGCGCCTCGAACTCGACCCACAGCTCCTCGCGCTCGGTGGGCGTGAGCTGCTTCGAGTCGTTGACCCGCCCGGCCTTGGTCGTGGCCCAGCGGCCCTCGAGGAATTCCTTGGTCACCAGGACGGCGCCGGCGACGACGGGCCCCGCGAGGGCGCCGCGCCCGGCCTCGTCGACCCCGATGAGCCCGGCGAAGCCCTCGATCTGCTTCAGGTCAAACCCTCGGAGCTGGCGGCGTCGGGCCATGGGTCGGGTCGGCTCACCACTCCATCTTCGGCGGGGGCGGCTTGAGGGGGAGCTCGTCGAGCTTGCCGGCGGCGCTGACCACCTCGTAGGCGGTCCGGAAGTGGAGCTTGGCGAAGTCGCCCAGCGCGCACGCGCCGAACTTCGCAATGATCTCGTTGGCCTGCTCCTTCACCAGCGGGCCCGCGCCCTTCTGCAATTTGGCGCCGAAGCGCTTCGACAGCGCGTGCATCTGGCGCACGAACTCGGCCCGCGCCACCACCGACGCGGCGGCGACGACCGGGTCCTCCTCCGCCTTGGTGCGCATGCGCAGCTCGAAGCCCTCGACCTTCTTCTTCGCCAGCTCACGCTGGACCAGCGGCTGCTCGGTGAACTGGTCGAGGAGGCCCCACGGCACGCGCTTGGCCAGCAGCGCCTGCTCGAGCGCGGTGGCGTGCTGCCAGGCGAGAAGGCTGTTCAGGTTGGCGCGCGGGCGGCTCATCAGCTCGTTGTACTTCGGCATGCCGCAGAAGCAGGTGCGGGCGATCGCGCCCTTGGTTTCACGGATGAGCTTGTCGAGTTTGATGATCTGGCTCTCGGAGATCTTCTTGGAATCCTGGACCCCCGCCGCGCGCCAGGCCTCGATCGCGGACTTGTCCGCGATCACCGTCGCCGCGATCACCGGCCCGAAGAAGTCGCCCTTGCCGCTCTCGTCGAGTCCCGCGTGCGACTCGAACCAGTCGGGGTGCAGCACCTCATCGTAGCCGAGCTTGGCCGCGCCGGTGACCTCGGGCTCGAGCGTGTTCGTGACGAAGTCCTCCGTGCCCTTGCCGGCGATGACGACCTTCCCGCTGGTGTACGCGGCGATGTTGATCTTCAGGTGGTCGGCCTTGAACGCGAAGCGGGTGTAGGCGACCTCGAACGGCAGGAAGCTGCGCGCCTCGCAGATCGCGCGGAGTTTCTCCATCTGGGCGTCGTCGAGCTTCGCGGTGTAGGACGCGAGCTTCTTGGGAGCCTCTTCATCGGAGGCCGGCTTCTTGGGCATACCCCGGGATGGCCGCAAAATTGCGCGGAAAGGGCAAAGGAGAAAACGCTCCCCGGGCGGGATTTTTTTGAAAACCGTTTTCCCGTTTCCCGCTGAGATGATCGCGGAAACGCGGAGGGACGGAGGAGCGGAAACGCAGCCTCCGGACCGGGGAGCAGGCGACGCAGGAGGAGAAAGCGGTGAATACGGGCTTCGGTTGCCTCCGGGCTTTTTCTTAACTCTGCTCGGTGGATGCCCAGTTCCCCCGGCGCCCAGCTCATCGCCGACCCGGCCGCGTTTCAGCGCGCGCTGGCGGCGTGGTACCGGGCGAACGCGCGGGTGCTGCCGTGGCGCGAGACGCCCTCCTTGTACAAGACGGTCGTGAGCGAGTTCATGCTGCAGCAGACGCAGGTGAAGACCGTCCTGCCCTACTTCGCGCGCTGGCTAGCGGAGTTTCCTGACTTCCCCGCCCTCGCCGCCGCCTCCGAGGCGCGCGTGCTCCGGCTCTGGGAGGGACTCGGCTACTACTCGCGCGCCCGCAACCTGCACCGGCTGGCCCAGGCCCTCGCGCGCCTGCCCGTCCCGCCGCGCACGCCCGAGACGTGGCGCGAGCTGCCGGGCGTGGGCCCGTACACCGCGGCGGCCATCACCAGCATCGCGTTCGGCGAGCCGGTGGCGTGCGTGGACGGCAACGTTGTCCGCATCCTCGCGCGGCTCGCGGCCGACGCCACGCCGCACCGCGACTCCGCGAGCGCGTCGCGGGCCTTTGCGCCGCTGGCCGGGGCGCTGGTCCCGGCCGTGAATCCCGGCGACCACAACCAAGCCATGATGGAGCTGGGGGCGACGGTCTGCACACGCCAGAACCCGCGCTGCCCGGATTGTCCCGTGCGGACGTTTTGTGCCGCGGCGGCCCAGGGCGATCCCGAGTCGTATCCGCGGCTCGTGGCCAAGAAAATGGAGCAGGTCGCCGTCACCCGCGTATGGTGCCAGGGCAAGCACGGCCTGCTGCTGCACCTGACTGCCAAGGGAGCACGCCGCTTCGCCAGCATGCACGAACTGCCCACCGCGGAGCAGGCCGGGCTGACAGCCGCCGCGGCGAGCCGCGGGAAACTTTTGGCGAAGAAGCAGCGGGGCATCACGCGCTACCAGATCACGGAGTCGATCCACCGGGTGACGCCTCCCCGCGGAAAACTGCCGGTCGGCTTGGTCTGGGTGCCGTTGGCCGCCCTCGATCAGATCACCCTTTCAGGCCCGCATCGCCGCTGGATCACAGAGCTGCTGAAATAGTGCACCGCGAAGGGCGCGAGGAACGCTAAGTCTGTTTCCGCGTCTCCGCTCCTCCGCGTTTCCGCGCTTAACTCACAGGGGATCCTTTTTATCGCTGAAACGCGGAGGGGCGGAAGCGCGGAGGAGGACTTCGCGATCCTCGCGGGCATCGCGGTGAATCCTCAGCCCAGCAGCGATTCGAGGCGTTGCTTCGAGTGGCGGACGTCCTCGACCGCGATGCGCGGGCTCAGCTCGAGCACGAGCAGGTGCTCGGGACGCCAGAAGCTGCTGACCATCGCGAAATCGATGTGGCCGGCGCCGATGCCCTGGTGGTCATGGCCGGCGGCATCCACGTCGTGCAGGTGAAACCCGATCAGCCGCGGCGCGAGTTTCTCGAGGTGCGCCTTGTGATCCAGCACGCCCATCGACTGCTTGATGTCCGCATGGCCGGTGTCGTGCCAGTAGCCCGCGGAGGAGGAGGCCGGCAGGCCTTCCAGGAAACCGGGGTAATCTTCGTCCAGCGGCAGCTCGTCGAATTTCTCGCGGTTCTCGAAGCCCAGCTTGATGCCCCGCTCCGCCGCGTGGCCGAGCACCTCGTTCACGCTGGCGCGGGTCTGGTCCCAGAAGGGTCCCATCTTCTTGCGGAGCCGGACAAACGCCTTGGCCAGGACGGCCTGGTAGGCGGGGTCGGCGGCCAGGTTGACGCCCGGATGCTGGTGGGCGTAGGCGTGGAGCCGCTCGGCCGGGTTGAACCAGAAGAAGCCCACGCTGCCCAGGTGGCAGACCAGCACGCGGGCCCCGACCTGGGCGGCGAAGTCGATCGAGCGCTTGGTGTACCTCAGCCACTGGTCGTGCTCCTGCTGCGCGCTGGAGGAAGGCTGGAACAGGTTCGGCGCCGCATGGACAACCCCCGTCGGCAGCGGGCAGAAATTGTGGGTGGAGCTGACCCGGACGACCCCATCCTGGATGGCCTTCAGGAGGCCGGGGACCAGCGTGATGCGGATGCCGTGGCTGAGCTCGATGGCGTCAAACCCCAGGTCGGCCATTTCCCGGGCCATCGCATAGCCGTCCGTGTGGCGGGAGGAGCACCAGCTGGTGGACAGGGAGAGGGTCGGTCGCGCGGACGGCACGGTTTCCGACGAAGCCAGCGGGACCGGCCGATTGCACCAAAAAAAAGCCGCGCCCCGGAACGGGGCGCGGCGCAAAGGGATGGGAAGGGTCCGCGGAGAGTTACTCGGCGTAGCGGCGGCGGAGCATCTGGGTGAAGGCCTGGACCTTCTCCTTGCGGCGGCGCTTCTCGCACGGCTTCTCGTAGTAACGCTTGGCGCGGGTGCCCTTGATGATGTTCTCGCGATCGAGCTTCTTCTTCATGCGGCGGAGCGCACGATCAACCGGCTCGTTCTTGCGGATTTTGATTTCGATGGACATGTGGACGGACGTAATTGCGTGTGGAAAAGCTGACAAATAGGCCAAGCCCGGCGGCGCGCGTCAATGGCTTTTTTGCCCGGCGTCCCACCGCGCGCTTTCCCTTGCGCCTGTCCGCCGAGTGTCTTGGGTAGGCCTCCCGCCGTGCCGTCTGCCGACCAGAACTTCGTCCACCTCCACGTCCACTCGGACTACAGCCTCCTTGATGGCGCCTGCCGGATTGACCGGCTCATGGACCGGGCGGCGGAGCTGGGCATGTCGGCCCTCGCGCTGACCGACCACGGCAACCTGTACGGCGCGATCGAGTTCTACAACACGGCCAAGGCCAAGGGCATCAAGCCCCTCATCGGCTGCGAGCTCTACCTCGTCGAGACGTCCCGGCTGGAGAAGCACGGCCGCTCGGACGACGAGGGGAAGTCCATCTTCCACCTCGGCCTGCTCGCCCGGAACCTCACCGGCTACCAGAACCTGCTCAAGCTGGTCTCCGACGCCCATCTCAAGGGCTTCTACTACAAGCCGCGCACCGACCTCGACACCCTCGCCCAGTACGCCGGCGGGCTCATCGGCTTCACCGGCTGCCTGGCCTCGCTCGTGCCGCAGCACCTGCTCCACGACCGCTATGACGACGCCCGCGCCGCCTGCGCCCGGTTCGTCGAGATCTTCGGCCGCGAGAACTACTTCGTGGAGATCCAGGACCACGGCATCGCCGAGCAGCGCCAGATCATCCCCGGGCTCCTGAAGCTGGCGGAGGAGTTCAAGCTCAAGGTCATCTGCACGAACGACGTCCACTACGTGCGCAACTCCGACGCCGGCCCACATGATGCGATGCTCTGCATCCAGACCGGCGCGAAGATCGAGGACGCCCAGCGCATGCGCTTCGAGGGGACCCAGTTCTACCTCAAGTCGCGCGATGAGATGTCCCGGCTCTTCGCCGAGGTGCCCGAGTCCTTGCTGAACACCCAGCTCGTCGCCGAGATGTGCGACCTGTCCATCCCGTTTCCCAAGGGCAGCGAGCGCTACCCGAAGTACCCGCTGCCCACCGAGGTCAAAACCGACCGCTCCGGCTACCTCCGCGACCTCTGCGTCGCCGGCATGAAGCGGCGCTACGGTATTGACTGCGCGTCGCCGGAAAAGGCCGCCGATCCCGCACACGCCAAGACCGCCGCTGAACGACTGGACTACGAGCTGTCTGTCATCACCAAAACCGGTTTCGTCGATTACTTTCTCGTCGTCTGGGATTTCATCGACTGGGCCAAACGTCAGGGCATTCCCGTCGGCCCCGGCCGCGGCTCCGGTGCCGGCAGCATCGTCGCCTACCTGCTCGGCATCACCAACCTCGACCCGTTCCGCTTCAAGCTCGTCTTCGAGCGCTTCCTCAACCTCGAGCGCGTCTCGCCGCCCGACTTCGACATCGACTTCTGCATGCGGCGACGCGGCGAGGTCATCGAGTACGTGCGCCAGAAATACGGCAAGGACTGCGTCGCCAACATCATCACCTACGGCACGCTCGGCGCCAAGATGGTCATCCGCGACGTGTCGCGCGTGCACAATCTCCCCTACGCCGAGGCCGACCGCCTGGCGAAGATGATCCCCGACGAGCTGAACATCTCGCTCGCCGACGCCCAGAAGAAGTCCGCCGAACTCCGCGACGAGATCGCGAAGAACCCCGTCACGAAGAAGATCTGGGACCAGGCGCTCGTCCTCGAGGGCATGGTTCGGAACACCGGCAAGCACGCCGCCGGCATCATCATCACGGATCGCCCGCTCGACGAATTCGTCCCGCTCACCGAGCAGGAAGGCGACGTCACCGTCCAGTACGACATGAACGCGGTGACGAAGCTGGGGCTGCTGAAGATGGATTTCCTCGGGCTGAAGACGCTGACTGTGCTGTCCGACGCTATCGACAACATCCACCGCACCGCCGACCCCAAGTTCGACTTGGATAAGGTCGGTTTCGACGACCCCAAAACCTACGCGCTGCTTAACACGGGCCGAACCACCGGCGTGTTCCAACTCGAATCAGGTGGCATGCAGGCGCTCTGCCGCCAGATCAGTCTCTCGACGATCGACGAAATCATCGCCCTCATCGCACTCTACCGCCCGGGTCCGATGGAGTGGATCCCGGACTACGTGCGCGGCAAGAAGGACCCCAGCACCGTCAAGTTTCCGCACAAACTCCTCGAGGAAGTCTGCCGCGAAACCTATGGCGTGATGGTCTACCAGGAGCAGGTGATGGAAGCCGCGAAGATCGTCGCCGGCTACACACTCGGCGGCGCCGACATCCTGCGCAAGGCCATGGGCAAGAAGGATGCCGACGCGATGGCCAAGGAACGGGACAAGTTCGTTGCCGGGGCCAAGAAGCTCAACGATATCGACGAAAAGACGGCCAACGACATCTTCGACATTCTCGCGAAGTTCGCCGGCTACGGCTTCAACAAAGCACATTCCGCCGCCTACGCGCTGCTCAGTTACCAGACCGGCTACCTCAAGGCCAACTACCCGGTGCAGTTCATGGCCGCTGTGCTCAGCACGGAACTCGGCAACTCCGAAAAGGTCGCCCACTATATCGCCGAGTGTGAGTCGATGGGCCTCAGGGTCCTGGGCCCCGATGTGAACGAATCGCGCGAAATGTTCACTCCGGTCGGTGAAAATATCCGCTTCGGGCTCGCCGGCATCAAGGGCGTCGGCGAGCAGGCCGCGCAGAAGATCATCGAGGAGCGCACGCAGCGCGGGCCGTTCCGGGACTTCGAGGACTTCGTCTCGCGCGTGGACGCCCGGGCGCTCAACAAGCGCGTGCTCGAGCACCTGGTGAAGACCGGCGCGTTCGACTTCAGCGGCGCGCCGCGCAAGCCGCTCTGCGACGGCCTCGACGCCGCGCTCGCCACCGTGGCCGCCGCCGCGCGCGACCGCGCCGCCGGCCAGCACAGCTTCCTCGACGCCCTGGCCGATCCGCCGGCCGCCGCCGCGTCCACCGCGCCGCGCTCCACCACCCGGCACGGCACCGTCGGCGACTTCACCGCGGCCGAGCGCCTGCAGTTCGAGAAGGACCTGCTCGGCTTCTACGTCACGGGCCACCCGATGAACGTCTTCATCGGCCTGGCCGAGGCGATCAACACCTTCGCCGAGGAGGAGTTGCTCCGGCTCGGCGACCGCGCCGAGTTCCGCCTCTGCGGCATCGCGGCGAACATCACCAAGAAGCTCTCGAAGAAGGACAATCGTCCCTGGGCCGCGTTCACGCTCGCGACCAAGCGCGCCACGCTGCAGCTGAACATGTTTGCCGACGCCTACGCGGCGTACGCGCCGAACCTGCTGCCGGACACGCCCGTGCTTGTTCAGGGCAACGTCATCGGCGGCAACGACGGCACGCGCCTCAACATCAAGGAGTGCTACCAGCTCGAGAACTTCGTCACGGGCATCGTGCGCAAGGTGACCTGGCTGCTCTCGCCCGCGCACGCCGAGCTGCCGGCGTTTTTCCGCCTGCTCCGCGACACGGTGAACCGCCAGCCCGGCGACACGCGATTTCGAACAGGCGGGTAATCTGCTCGGCGAAGATGCCCTCGCCGCTCATGCGCAGGCCGTACTCGGAGTTGTTGAGTTTGCCGCCGCGGATGGCGCGGAGGCGGTTCAGGACTTTGTCCTTTTTCCCCGGCACATGCCGGTCCAGCCATTCCTCGAAGAGCGGTGCCACGGCGTAAGGCAGCCGCAGCATGGCATGAGCCGCAAAGCTCGCTCCCGCTGCTGCTGCCGCTTCGACGATGGCCGGAATCTCATGATCGGTGAGCCCGGGGATCACCGGCGGGACGAACCGCAGCCATCCGAGGCACACCACCGACCAGACGGCGATGCCCGCCACCGGGACGATCAGCAGGCCTCGCAGCGAGCGGACACCCACGTAGATGGGCAGGCACAGGGCGAACAAGGCCGGCAGGAGCAGCCGGGCGTGCATGTAGTCGCCTCCGACCTGGACCACGTAGACGAGGTCGACCAGGCCCACGGCCAGCGGGGTGCACAGCACCAGCACGTCGGTGCGGTCCCCGGCTCGCCACCATGTCGCCACCCGGGCTCCGACGATCGGCACGGCCAAGAGGAGCGGAAGCCACAGCGTGTAGGGGGCGACGAAGTTCCACAGATACGTGGCCCCTTGCGACCACCACGACGCCCCTGCGGCCTTGGCCAGGGCTGTCGATGGGACCAAGAGTGCGTAGTACGCCATCCGGAACAGCTCATAGGCAACGGGCACGGCTGCAGCGGCGGCCACCACGGCCAGGCTTCGGCTGACCCGGCCCCTAGTGGTCGGCCACTCCCCCGACGCGACCAGTGCGACCAGGACCAACACGAACACGGCGGCCCCAGCCAGCAGCTCGGGCCGGATCAGTGCACCCAGCCCGAACACCACGGCGGCAGCCATCACCCCCGATCGACGTACTGCCACCCGAACCAACAGCAGGAACGAGACGCCGAGCCAGAGGAACACCAT
>Ga0118677_10003791_pt1 | contig 28229 bp, 21 predicted proteins | sample AliMusrvi5mmetaG_FD_86154 | JGI IMG/M metagenome (GOLD analysis project Ga0118677, IMG submission 86154) | reverse complement strand
ACATATCCACCACCGAGTTCGGTAGCGTGAACGTGTGGTCCGCGCCGAGGTTCTCGAATTCCGCAACGGTCATGCCGTGGCTGACCAGGAAGATGGCCATGTCGCCTACCACTTTGCTCGAAGGCGTTACTTTCACGATGTCGCCGAAGGCCATGTTGACCTCGGCATACGTTCTGGCGACGTACCAGTAATCGGTTCACTTTTTCAATGCATCCAGATTAAGCCCAGTCGCGTGCGGGATTTGGTGGACGGCCACCAGCTACTTCAGGTTCGATTGCGAGGTGGTTCCCCTCCTGCTCGAAACCCCGGACTTGGCTACGGTCACACACCCCGGCGCCGGTTGCCTTCAATGCAGATGCGACTAAATCAGATTTGACATGACAATCGCGGCGTTACTAGTGGCAGAATAGGAATGGAATGAAGATCAGCAGGGTTTCAATCGAGAACATCCGATCAATCGCAGACCTGGAGTGGCGCCTCCAGCCTGGAAAGGAAGCTGGTTGGCATGTTGTACTGGGTGACAACGGATCTGGAAAGTCATCCTTCCTGCGGTCGGTCGCATTGGCCTTAATAGGTCCTAAGGAAGCTGTGGCCGCCAGACAAGACTGGAATCATTGGCTGCGCAGCGGGGCGGAGAGTGGGCACGTGCTGATCCGGATCAGGCGGGATGACGAATTCGATTCATTTTCCGGGAAGGGGCGCGCGGGCGCCACAATCGTTGCTGCGATTAAGTTCTCACGCGAGGAGGGAATGGTCGACATGTATAGACCAACCATTCGCCCACATGCGATGTCTCCTGATCGCCATATATGGGGAACTGGTACCGGTTGGTTCTCTGCCGCTTATGGTCCTTTCAGAAGGTTCTCAGGCGGGGACAAAGATGCCGAGCGAAGCTTTTTAGCAAATCCGAAACTCGGAGCCCATTTGTCAGTGTTTGGAGAAAATGTTGCGCTGAATGAAAGCGTGTTTTGGCTTAAGGAATTGAACTACAAGAAGTTGGAAAAACTGCCCGAAGGGAAATTGCTTAGTCATTTGAGCGAGTTCGTGAACCAAGATGGCTTCCTTCCATATGGTGTCAAGCTGACGAAAATCTCATCCGAAGGCGTGAGATTCGAAGATGCCAACGGCTGCCAAGTCTCCGTTGAGGAACTAAGCGATGGCTACCGTTCGGTACTAAGCATGACCTTTGAATTAGTTCGCCAACTTAGCCGACATTTTAGCCCGTCAGAGATTTTCAACGACAGGAATCATAAAATTGTGATTCCCGGAGTTGTCCTCGTTGATGAAATAGACGCGCATCTCCACCCGTCTTGGCAAAAGAAGATCGGATTCTGGCTCACCGCGCATTTTCCTGCGATGCAGTTTATTGTCACTACCCACAGTCCTCTAGTGTGCCAAGCTGCTGTCAATGGGTCGATTTTCTTACTAGCAAGTCCTGGCTCCGGCGAAGCGGGCGAAATGCTCAAGGGCGCCGAACGTGATCGATTAGTTTACGGGGACATCCTTGACGCCTACAGTACGGAAGCGTTTGGCGCAGCTGGGACTAGCTCGGACGAAGCTCGTAGGATGAAGGAACGCTTGGCTGTCTTGAATGTAAAAGAATTGAGGGAGGCCTTGTCCCCTCAGGATCAGGCCGAACAGAAGAGATTGAGGTCGATTTTTCCAACTACTCCTCATATCGGTCCGCCTCAAGAGAGCCTTCGATGATTCATGTTGTTTCCCGGAGTCTAAGCCCCCGCGCAGAATCAGGGTTGCTCAAGTATCAGGCTGAAGTAGATGCGGGGATCGATTACGAGGCCTGCGTCTTGCTAGCTGCCGAAAAATTCAAGCTGCGAAACACACCAAGAAATCGGGTATTTCAAGAGGTCCGCACGACTCTAAATGCAATGTGCTCAGGCGCGCAACGGTGTATGTATTGTGAGGATTCCGCCGCCGTTGAAGTTGAGCACCATCATCCTAAAGCGCATTACCCAGAGCTCGCCTTTGCCTGGGAAAATTACCTCTATGCCTGCGGCCCTTGCAACCGGCCGAAGAACTCGAAGTTCGCGATCTTCTCTCAAACCGGCAAACCCGTTCTGATATTCAGGAAGGCTAAGGATCCTTTCAAACCTCCGCCGCTAGCGGGAGTTTACTCGAAATAGAATAGGCGGACCCACCTCGATTTGCTAACCTCTTGGTTTTAAAAGCGATTTGTGCGCTCCGGCTGTCGCTATCTTGTATTACCCTGTTTCCTGAATCCAATCTATCACTTTCGCATTGACATTAATCTCTCATGGGGTTAGTATTGTATTACCCTATATGGCTTCACTAGTCTCCAAGCTCAAGGGCAATAAACTCTACTACTACGTCGTCGAAAGTGCCCGCGTCGACGGCAAGCCCCGTATCACCCACCAAACCTACCTCGGCACCGCAGAAAAGGTCGCCGCCCTCGTCAAAGATCGCTCCGCACCCGTGCCTTTGGCTGCCACTTCGCTTGAGTTCGGCCTGCCCGGCGCTTTGTGGCTGGCTGCTCAACGCTCCGGCGTCTTCGACCTTCTTCAGTCTCTCTGGCCGGTTCCCCGGTCCGGTCCTTCGACCGCGCATTATCTGCTTCTGGCCGCCATTCACCGCATCTGCGAACCGGGCCCTAAAACCGAGGTCCCCTCCTGGTACGAGCGCACCATTCTCCGCTCGTGCTGGGGGTTGCCCTCAGAGCGATTCACATCCCAAGAGTTCTGGGATTGTTTCGACCGCATATCCGAACCGCAACTGGACCAGGCACAGATCCGCCTGCTCGGCCTCTGGAAGCAGAAGCAGTTGGTTGGCCGCCGCGTGCTCGCTTATGACACAACCAACTTCTATACCTACGTGGCCAGCACCAACGAGCGCAACCAGTTGGCTCAGCGCGGCCACAACAAACAAGGCCGCCACAACTTGCGTCAGGTCGGTCTCAGCTATTTGCTCGATGGCGACCATGGTCTCAGCTTGTGCCACCACGTCTATCCTGGCAATACCACTGACGCCGAGGAGTTGCCGCAAGCCTTAACCCGGTTGGCTCTGATGCTGGACCGCAACGAGATTGCCCGCGATTCGGTCACGCTGGTCTTGGACAAAGGTTCTGCGGCTTTGTCCAATACCTTGGAGTTGGAAAAGGCAGGCGTTGGGTGGATCTCGGCCCTGCCCTGGAATCAGGCCCCGGCCGGACTGCGGGAGAAAACGTTGGAGCAGATTCCGCCATGTGCGGACCTGCCTTCAGGGGTCCGGGCCGTGGCCGAAAAACACGTCGTGCATGGCAGAGAATATCTGTGCGTACTTAGCTACTCGGCCTGCTTTGCCAGCGAACAACTACACAGCATCACTACCACGCTCGCCAAGGTGACACAGAATCTCCGCCGGTTGGCGGCCGAGTTGCCTAAGCCCCAGGCGCGTTTCACCGAGAGCGGCATCCGAAACAAAATCAGCCGCTGGCTGACCGATTCGTATGTTCGCGAAGTAGTGCAATACTCTTTGCAGCAACGCGACGGAAAGTGGCTGTTGAGTTTCCAGGTCGACGACCAGGCGCTGATGCGGTTATGGTCCCAACGCCTCGGCCGAACCGTACTGCTCACCAACCGCATGGACTGGACTGCCGAGCAAGTGGTGGCTGGCTACAACGGACAGCAAAAGATCGAACAGATCTTTCGCGGACTCAAGGACGGCGAGTGGTTAGGTTGGGGCCCGATGCATCACTGGACCGATAGCAAGATTCGCATCCATGCGTTCTACTGCATGCTTGGAATCTCGCTGCTTCAATACATCCGCCGAGAATCCTGCAGCGCCTGGCCAGACTTAAGCATGGAACAGTTGATCGAAGAGCTCCGGCAGATACAACAGTTCCATCTCTTGTACCCGCCGCTGGGCGATAAAGGACCCAATCGCGTTGCCACTGTGATGTCCAAACAAACGCTAGCCCAGCAGGCGATTGCTGATGCCCTCGGTTTGAAACAACTGTGCAATGGTTAGCTTGGGTAATACAGGCCTGTAGCCGTAACTTACTCACACTTCAGCTACTTGCGCGTGTCCGTAGTTGGTTTCGAGTAAACTCCCGCTAGGCCTACGCTGGTTAGGAAGAAGGTAATTGGCTGCTTGGGGGGCGCCTGCGCGAACATGGCAGTGGCGCTCAGGGTGAGGATCAGTAGTTTCATTGGGTCTCCGGGAGTCCGCTGTTTGTGACGGACTCTCCGAAAAGACTACTACGATTGATAGGGCCGCCGCTACCCGGGGGCGCGGACAGGCGAAACCGCCCAATGCTGCATAGTCTTCGCAGTTTGTAGCGCGCGCATTCTTGCGTGCCGCCTCGACATTCTTGTCGAGGTCCGGTTCGGCGCTGAAAACAAAATGTCGAGACGAATCTCGACGCTGCAGACAGGAATGTCCGCGCCACGATGTCACCAGAAGAGAATTGGTGATTTGCGAAAAACCATGCGGCATTGGGCGGTTTCGCCTGTTCGCTCGCTTGCGAGCGCATTTTGTTATATCTTCTTAGTCCGTGCCGCAGCAGGCAAATCCGCTAGAATCCAATCATGGAGAGACGCCACTTCAATACGCTGCTGTTGGCGCTCACGCCTTCCAGCCTGCGGGCCCAGGGCGGCCCACGGCTTTTTCTGAATGCAGCCCGGGTCGATGCGCTCAAAGCTTCCATCCTCACCACGCATGCGGAGTTGTGGCGGAGCGCCCGTCGTAAAGCTGATTCGATCATCGCCAAAGGGATTCCTAAGTATTCGGAAGCGGCGGAACCCAATGACGAGATGTTGTGGCAGCGCGAGGTGGGGAACAAGATTCCGCTGCTGGCGCTGGTGTCGCTTCTGGTGGATGACCAGAAATATTTCGCCGCCACCGTTGCGTGGACCACGGCGTGCTGCCGCTATCCGCACTGGGGAATGGGGTCCGAGGACGGTTCGGGGCTGGCGGCCGGGCATCTGCTGTTCTCATTGGCGCTGGTCTATGACTGGCTCGGCAAGTGTTTGCCTGAAGACGTGCGGGAGTTGCTGCGCGGTACTCTGTTGCAGCGCGGCGCGATCATGTATTCGGCGGCAACGGGAGAACTGCCGCTGGAGCGCAGCTATTGGCGGCTCCTTTATATGACCAACCGGCTGTGGGTGAACGCGGCCGGACTTGCCGCTGCCGGATGGGCGCTGGGCGATGAACCTGGCGCCAGCAAATGGGTAGAGCTGGCGTTCGAAAAATTCCGGCGTACAGAGACGTTTCGAGCTGGCGATGGGGCGAGCCACGAAGGGATCGGCTATTGGAGCTACGGCCTGGAGTATCAGTTGAAGTTCTGGCATCTGGCCGCGGACCTGGCAGGCGTAACGGCTTCCGGCGACTGGTGGAAGAATACGGCGGCTTACCGCCAATACCTTGCCCTGCCGCGTAACGCCTGGAAGGAGGACAACACGGCGGTTGACTTCGCCGACAGCGAACGTGCGGATGGCTATGGTGCGGATCATCTGCTGTATAGGCTCGCCGCGCTGCATCGCGATCCGCATGCACAGTGGCTGGCAGGGGAGCTGAAACGCGCCGGCGTTACCAACTCGATTTCGCACTGGCTCGATCTGCTATGGTTCGATCCTACGGTGCCGGCGAAAGCGCCCGCGGACCTGCCGACGCAGTGGCATTTCGGCGACATGGGGATTGTTTCGGCGAGGTCCGGCTGGAGTGGCGACGAATCGCTGGTGGTGCTCAAGTGCGGTCCGCCGATCGGGCACTTTGCTACGGACAAGCTGAACTACAACCTGGGAATCGGCCACAACCATCCGGACGCCAACCATTTCGTGATCTTTGGCTGCGGAGAGTGGCTGCTGCGCGACGATGGCTACGCCTGGAAGGATACGGGACAACACAACACGCTGCTGGTGGACGGGAAAGGCCAGGCGGGTGAGGGGCAGGCATGGTTCAACGCGGCGCCGTTGCGTGCGGTCAAGGTGCATCCGCGCATTCTCAAGGCCGTCGCTTCGGAGCAACTGGACGAAATCTCCGGCGATGCGGCCGTGGCGTATCCGGAGTCTGCGGGACTGAAGCGGTATGTGCGACGGCACTATTTCTTGAAGCCCGATGTTCTGATCGTGGTGGATGACATCGAAGTGGATGCGCCGCGGAAGCTCGAACTGCGGTTCCATCCGGAGTATCCTTGCGAACAGCGCGCGGACGGTTCACTTTTGGCGCGGGGGGCGAAGGCATCGCTTCGAATTGATTTGTTGACCCGGGATGGCGTTGCGGTGACGGCCGGTGATATCAATGGCCGCGACAAAGCCGGAAGGCCGATGCCGATGCACACCGTGCAAATGCAGGTGACTCGCGACAGGTGGAAGAACTTAGTCGCGTTTTCGTGGGCTCCGGGCAGTAGCGAGCCTGTCCGGCTGTCGCTGGAGCGTGCGGGCGAGGAGTGGGTTGTGCGCGCCGGGGCGCGTAGCGTGCGGGTGGAGTTTTAGGGGGATTCAGGATCCTGATGAGTATTTCTGACCAATTGATGAAGCGGCTGAGCCTGATCCTGGTGACCATGGCCCTCAGCGCAGCGGCGCCGGCGGCGCAGGTCGACTTGCGCGGCTATGGAAAAGTCACAGCCTCATTCGCGCCGGGACGTGTCACGTTCCTTTGCGAAAGCGCGGAGAAGGCCAGTATTCTCCAGGGAAAACTGCTGGCCGACCTGTTCTGGGATGCGGGTAGCGATCACGTTGAGAAATCGCTGGTGGTTAAGGGCGTCTCGCTGCGCGCTCATCTCTGGCCGCCGTATGGCGCGATCATCGCCGCGCGTATTGGAAGTCAGGTGATGGTTGTGGGAGGTGTGGATGAAGCGGCGCTGGTGAAGTTGGCCGGAGCCGAACCTCTGCTGCTGCGGCAAGATGCTGCGTTGGCGCCGGCGGGCGAGTATCCAAGATATCTGGATATGTTCGACCTGCGTGCCTACAAGGCGTACACGCACGCGATGGCGTCGAAAGATAAGCAGGGGTTGGATAGCCACTGGCCTTTCGTGAAGGAATTCGGCCTCGGGGGGCTTGCGTTTCAGACGCTGTCCATCGTCCATACGAATCCACAGCGCGGGGTGATCGAGACGACGGCTACCGATTACGAAGTGAAGGAGGCGGAGCGGGCAGGCGGCATGGTGGTGCCGGGAATCCTGGGCGGCGGAGCTTATCCGCTGTGGGTGTTTAACGAGTTTCCCGGGGTCTTTGCCGAGCCGACCCCCACCACGCTGTTCGGCAATTGGGGCGGGGCAGGCGCCACCGGGTCCCATTACCAAAGCTGGGGAATGCCGCTGGAGACCATGGCGGCGACGGGGCTGGCCTATCTGAAGCAGACGATGCAGCGCTATTTGCGGAGCCCGGCCGTGGGCGGCTGGATGCTCTACAGCGGCGCACCCGGTGCGGAGATGGCGATGCACAGCCGGGCGGCCATGTATTGGGACTACAGCCCGATGGGGCAGAAGGAGTTCCGCCGCTGGCTGCGCGAAGTTCGCGGGTTCAGCTTGCAGGAGATGGGCCGCCGTTGGTATGGCGACTCGCGGCGCTTCAGCAGTTGGGAGCAGATCGCGATGCCCGATCTGAACGAGTTCTATGTTGGAACCGAGCCGGGCAGCGTGCGGCTGGCTGGGAACTGGAAGTTCCAGGTCGCGTCCGAAGGAGTTGCGGAGCCGCCTGCCGCGAACGACCCGAAATGGATTCCGCTGGAGATGCCTCCCTCGCAGCAGGGCAATCTGCTGCCTCGCGGTCCTTCGTTTTATCGCACGGTCTTCAGCGGGGAGCCGTGGTTGAAGCCCGGCCGTGAGCTGTACCTGGTGTGTGTCGCCAATAACATTGCGCGGGAGGGTGTTTCGATATGGCTCAACGGGAAGCTGCTCGGCCAGTTCAAAGCCACGGATAATACGATTGGCGGATTGCAGGTGAAGATCCACTCGGGTGTCAAGCCGGGGGAAAACGAACTGGCGTTCAAGATTCCATCGGAGATACCTGACGCCGAAGGGCGCATGATCGGGCCGGTATATCTGAGTCCAGTGGCGCCGAAGTTCTATCCGTTTCTTGGCAAGCAACTCAACGCGCGCTATGCCGATCTGCGGCTGTTCCAAGGGTACGGAGTGTTGCGGGTGCACCAGCCAGTGATGGAAATGGCGCGCGCCATCGATCCCGACCGTCCGTTTGTCCTTTCGCCGGGCTCGGACGCTTCCACGGCCGATGCCGCGGCACAACTGGCGGTACGGTATGGCGCCAGTCTGCAGAATACCGGCCGTGAGGCGTACACCTTCCCCTACTTGACCGGCTATGGTTATGTGGGCGGCTTTTACGGTACGAGCGAACCGTCCGCGACCGTGCGTGACGCGAAGTTGGACCGCATGTTCGGGATGACCCAGTTCGATGGCGACAGCAATCATGTGCTGTTTTGGGATGTCGAGAATTACATCCGGTATGAGAAAGAGACCGGGTGGTTCACGAAGCACGCGCGGCAGATTGAGCTGTTCGGCAAGGCGCTTCGGGATAATCCGCGACTGGTGCTCTATCGCTCCTCACGCAATGCTCTGCTCGGCAGTCCGAACTTCTCCAAGTGGGACATCGGCAACGCGGATATGCAGGCAGCCCACTATGACAACGTCTACGCGAATGATAGCGATGTGTTGAGCGGCCGGGTCGATGATTACCCGGTGCTTTGGGACACCGGCGACGAATTCATGCAGCCGGACATCGTGGACGCGCTGACCCGTTACGTGAGAAATGGCGGCACTTTTATCGCGACGCACATCACGGGCCGGCACTCGCTGGAAGAGCTGGACGCCTACCCCATCGGCAAGCTGCTGGGCTGCACGCTGAAGAACGTCAAACCGCGGGGAAAGCTTCGCTTCGGCCAGAACCTGCCGATTCTCGCCGCTTATGCCGGAAGGGAATTCGACGCCAGCGGCATTGCGCTGACTCCCGTTGCGGGTGCGGATCCGCTGGTGGGGTTGGCCCGCTGGGAGGACGGCAGTGTGGCGATCGGGGTTCGGAAGTTGGGCAAAGGGCGAGTGATTGTGCTCGGTTCGGGCTTCTGGCGCGATAACAGTTTCCGGCAGGAGTTCTATGATAAAGTCCTTGCGGAGCTTGGCATCGGGCGTACCGCGACGAGCAGCAGTGCGAGCGTCTGGACGCATAAGTTCGTGACGAAGAATGGACTGCAGGACTGGGTGATCGCGTTCAACTCCACCGACGCGGCTCAGACGGCGGACCTCGCCTACAAAGCGGCCTCCAAACCATCGGCGGTGTGGAACATGACTTCTCGGAAGCCTGTGGAGTATCGGTACACCGAAGACGGCTGGGTGCATATCGCAAAAGCGCAGATTGACCCGCAGAGCATTGCGGTGTTCGGTTCACCGCGCGGTTCGCTGGTGGACGGCCTGCCGGTGTGGTGGGGCGAGAAGAAGAAATACTGGAAGCACGCCGATGCGGTGGAGCCGGTTGTGCCAGTGCTGCCGCGGGCAGCGATCCCGATGACGCAATGGCGTTTTGCCACCGATCCGGAGGGCAAACTCAGCAGTGCGGGGAGTTGGAAGACGGTGGAGTTTGCCGACGGCGGCTGGCGCTCAGTCCCTTCCGGTTTGTGGGATCTCATCTTCGACGACCCTGCCCTGCGCGCGTATCACGGCGTGGCACTTTACCGGAACACCTTTACTTTGCCGGAGAATTGGAAGAACCATCGGATTACTTTGAACCTGGAAAGTTATGATACTCCGATCGTCTATGATACCGGCGAGTTTTATGTGAACGGAGAGCTGGTGACTACCTACAAGGCGCGTGGCTGGGCCCAGTTTTATAACTATGACGTGACCAGGCTGTTGCGGCCGGGGCGGAATGTGCTGGCGTTGAAAGTGACCGGCGGGCAGAAGTTCTCCGGCTTGTCCGGGCCGGTGTGGCTGCAGGCGGAGCAGATCCTGGCTCCGGCGATGGACCTGGCGGGCAACTGGGAAGCGGTGAAGGCGGATTTTCTCACGCGGGAAGCGGCCGTGCTGCCGGGTACAGTTAAGGCCAAGTATCTGGCACGTACTGTCGCGGTGCCAGCGTCGTGGACGGGAAAGACCGTGTATCTCCATCTGGAGACGAGCCAGCAGTGGCTTGGTTCCGTGGTAGTGAACGGGCAGCTGATCAACTTCAACGGGTCGCTGCATCCTTATCCGTTGAGGACGGAGATCAATATTACTTCTTACCTCAAACCAGGGATGGACAATCGGGTGGAATTGTGGCCATACAAGACCATTCCCGGCTTCCGTTTCAAGAACGCCCTGGAGGAAGAGAAGATTGAGGTTGTCGCCGTGCGGATCGGGGTGGTGAGTGAAGCGGAGACCGGCAGGCGTTGATGAATTTACTCCATTCGCCGCTTGGGAGATGATCAAACATGGCCCTGACAAAACGCGGCCGTGGGGTGTGATTTCGGTGAAGGTTTTGAATCAAAGGCGAAGGACGCCCGGCCGTTGCCGTTTGCGGCCGCATCAGAGCGAACGCAATGGAGCGGTCGCGGAGTCGAATCGGCGTCGTTTCAATGGAAGAGATGGTTGTACTGGAGGATGGACTCAGGCAGATCATGCAACTCGGATAGTCCGAGGTAGGATCACGCGTATGGCTCCCCATCGTGTAAGCATTTCGAGCTTTCGCGGCACGATCAACCACGGCCAAGGGCATTTTGAATGCTCCATTAACGCTTGATGCGCATTGAGGGATACTTATAGAAATATGATTACGGACGATACGCCGGCGAATGTGAGCGACGTCTATTTTCGGAGGCTTGCGGAAATGACGCCAACGGAGAGGATCAATGTAGGCGCGGCGCTCTGTCAGGCTGGCGACTCTCTCCAGCGCGCCGCCATGAGCCGAAGGTATCCGTCCGCGGACGATAGCGAGATTATTCTTCGCATCGCCGTAACGCGGTTCGGAGAGGAACTCGCACAGAAGGCATACGGAATCAAATGAGTTCCACTTCCGATGCCTTGACCCGGCGCGCCTGGTGCTCGAAGAGGCTGCGTACGTTAGGCCACTGGCGCGGCTTGGGCCAGCACCGCTTTCGGTGAGCCTCGTTTCACTCCGGAAACTCTGGATCGATTCCTTGGGGGACTGCCTCGGACGGTTTATGCGGATCGCGAGGACGCCCAAATGGCATTGCGCATCGGCAGATCCTTTAATGTGATCTATATGCCGATGGCTTGGAAGTTCGATTTCTTTCCCGCCACTGCATTCCTGCTCGGCGCGCAGGAATTGGATCGTGCGGTGTTTCTTGCGGGGTCCGGACTTTCCGATGCGGCTACGCCATTCGTCACGGCTGAGGATATTCTGCTCGCAAAACTCCATTGGTTCAAGACTGGCGGTGAAGTGTCCGAAGTGCAGTGGCGGGACATTCAAGGCATCGTGCGTGCCTGCGGTTCAACTCTCGATCACGGATATCTGGAACAGAGCGCTTCGAAATTGGGGATCCTGGCACTGCTGGAGAAGGCACTCGGCACCGCGTAGAGGAGTGGACTTTGCTCCCTATCGTGGATTCGAACTCACCCGCAATACAGCGCCTCAGGCCAGCCGGCCATCCCATCACCCAGCCGCTTGAAATCTGTGATCTAATCTCATGAGGACAATTTCATGCGCAAACTCGAATGTTCGCTGCTGCTCCTCGTTGCCGCGCTGCCAGTGATGGCCCAGCACGAAAAAGACGGCAAGGAATCCAGACACAAGTTCATCGGCGACCCCGTAGCGATCGAGGCGGGCCGCAAGCTCTTCGCCAACGGCTGTGGCGCCTGTCACGGCTCTGACGGCAAAGGCGGACGCGGACCCAACCTGCGCGAACGCGTCTTCTGGCATCCGGTTGAAGACGAAACACTCTACAAGGCCATCCAGAAAGGCATCGGCGGCGCGATGCCCGCGGCGAACCTTCCCGAAGACCAGGCCTGGCAGGTGATCGCGTTCGTCCGCGCCCTCACCGCTCCCGCCATTGAAACGCCCATCACCAAAGGCAACGCCGAAGCCGGCCGCCAGTTGTTCAGCGGCAAAGCAGGCTGCGTGGGTTGCCATCGTATCCGGGGCAGCGGCGGCGGACTCGGTCCTGATCTGACCAACATCGGCGCCACCCGTGCGCTGCCGCAACTGCACGAAGCGATCATCGATCCCGAATCGATCGGCGCGGCGCAGTACCGCGGCGTCGAAGTCCAACTCAAGAACGGCAAGCGGCTCAAAGGCGTGGCCCGCAATCGTACCAACTACTCGCTGCAATTGCAGGATCGCGACGGTAACATGCATCTCATCAACATGGGCGACGTGACCGAGCTGAAACTCTCCGACGGCTCCCCCATGCCACGCAATTACAAGCAACTGCTCAGCGGCGAAGAGATCGACAACCTGGTCGCCTACCTGCGCCTGCAAAGCGCGCGCCCGTTCCCGGCCGGCTCGAAATCGAAATAGGAGTGAATCAGAAACCATGCGCACCTCACTGTTAATCGTTGCTCTCTCATTCACTCTGCACGCCCAGGTGAAGTTCGAAGACATCCTCAAAGGACCAGGCGCGAACTGGCTCACCTACGCCGGCGACTATCAGGGCCAGCGCCACAGTCCGCTCAAGCAGATCACCAAGGAAAACGTCAGCTCCATGACCGCCAAGTGGGTCTATCGCGTGCCGAAGGCTAACGGCCTGCGCACCGGCCCCATTGTTTATGACGGCATCATGTACATCACCAACACCAACGAAATCCGCGCGCTCGATGCAGTCAGCGGACGCCTCGTGTGGAGCTGGTCCGATAGCCGCAGTAAGAAGGAAGGCGCCAACCGCGGCGCGGCGATCCTCGGCGACCGCGTCTACTTCGTCACCGCCGACGTCCACTGCGTCGCGCTTGACCGCCGCAACGGGGCGCTGATCTGGCAGAAGAAGTACGGCAACGTCGAAGACGGACTCTACGCTTCGGCCGCGCCGCTGGCGGTGAAGGATAAGATTCTGGTTGGAGTCGCCGGCGGCGATACCGGCATGCGCGGCTATATCTCTGCTCTTTCCGCCTCCACCGGCGAAGAGTTGTGGCGCAAGTATACGATTCCGGCCAAGGGCGAAAAGGGCTCCGAAACCTGGGGCAAGTTGATCGAATACGGCGGCGGCGCGACGTGGCTCTCCGGCACTTACGATCCCGAAACCAACACCCTATTCTGGACCACCGGCAACACCTGGCCCGACTTCTATGGCGGCGACCGCGAAGGCGACAACCTCTACACCAGTTCCCTGCTCGCTCTCGATGCCGATACCGGCAACATGAAGTGGTACTTCCAGTTCACGCCGCATGACACGCACGATTGGGACGCGCAGAGCTGGCCCGTGCTCGTCGAAATCCCGTGGGAAGGCAAGCCGCGCAAGGTCGTGCTGCACGCCAACCGCAACGGCTTCTTCTATGTGCTCGACCGCGCCACCGGCAAGTTCCTACGCGCTACCAAGCTGGTAAATAAACTGGATTGGGCGACTGGCATCGACGCAAATGGCCGGCCGATTGTTGTCCCCGGCAAGGACCCCACGCCATCGGGCAATGTGGTCTGCCCCGGCGTGCGGGGCGCCACCAACTGGATGTCGCCTACGTTTGATCCCGGCACCGGCTGGATCTCGATCGTCACCCTGGAACAGTGCGACCTGTTCACCAGTTCCTCGAAGGAAGCGGAGCCCAAGAAGAACTTCTCCGGCGGTGGCGCGGGGCCCAAGCCGAAGGATGTCGGGCAGTTCTTCCTGCGCACCTTTGATCCCAAGACCGGCGAAAAGAAGTGGGAGTATCCGATGACTGGCCCCGCCGAATCGTGGGCGGGAACGGTTTCAACGGCCACGGGGATCGTCTTTGTTGGCGACGACGATGGCCAACTGGTTGCGGTCGACAGCCGCACCGGCAAGCATCTCTGGCATTTCTACATGGGCGAGGGTACCTATGCGTCGCCCATCACCTACGCGGTGAACGGTAAGCAATACGTGGCGATCGCGTCATCCACGGCAATCTACTCTTTTGGACTGTTTGAACCGGTGCAGTCGGTGCCGGTGCTCAAGACCAAGTAGGGCTGTTAATTGGGGCGCGGTTTGCTGTGCTCGCCGAGGACCATGGTGCGGTACATCTTGTCGACCAGCGACCGGACGGCGGGCGACATCGGGCCATCCTCTTTGATGCCCATTGCCTTGAGGGAGCGGTGATAGACCTCTTCCCGTTCCTGGCGGGTGAGCGTCTTCGCGAGTTTGGGATCGAGCAGTTTCAGGCCGTTTTCATTGATCCGGGCGTCGTCGGCGCTGAGTTGAGACTGGTGCAGCCTGCCGGCTTCTTCCAGGGATTTGAGCTCTGCCAATAAGGCTGCGGCCTTTTCGCGCGTGGTGAAATTGCACGCCGGAAAATGCTGTATCGTGCCGAGCACGTCTTGCGCCTCAAGGAAGCTGAGTTGCTTGCTCACTGCTGCATCGCGCGTGGGAGCAATGGCGGCGTCGCACTGGGAGGCAAGGGCAAAGATCGCACCCATGCGAAGTTCCTTATCGGGCAGCAGTCCGATGATGGCAGGGATGTCGGCTGGAATCAGTCGGCGGGAGAGCTGATTCAGTGAATCCATGTTGTACCCTTCGCCATGTGCGCCCATCACGCGGCTTTCAAGAATCGCGCGGCGGACCCAGTCAGAGGATTGGGATTGCACGCTGCCTGTGCATAGTGCGCTGAGTAAGAGCCATTCGTGGATGCGCATGGGGGCTTGGTCCGATCATGGCACCGGCGGCGGTTTCGGGCAATCGAGCGATCACCTTAGAACGTGGCGCAAAGACATATCGCTCCCTCAGAATCGTGAACAAATGCGTTCGCAAGCGAGCTGGCAGGCGAAACAGCCCAATGCCAAATAGTTTTCGCGGCTTGTAGCGCAAGCATTCTTGCGTGCCGCCTCGACATTTTTGTCGAGGCTTCGCGAGGTGTTGAAAAAACACGTCGAGACGAATCTCGACGCTGCAGACATGAATGTCCGCGCTACGATTCGCCTGTCCGTTTCAAGTAATTCACACCATATGAGGGAGCGGTGCTCTTCTTAAACAATGCTCGATTCCGTGTACGATCCCCAAACTTGGCGCAGCGTGTCGCAGATCTCTCCAAGCGTGGTATAGGCGCGGACCGCGTCCATGATGTGCGGCATGGTGTTTTCCGTACCCGCTGCCGCGCGGCGCAGTCCGTCCAGCGCAGCCGACACCTTGCCGTTGTCGCGCGAAGCCCGCAGCCGCGCCAACTTTTCAACCTGGTGCTTCTGGCTCGAAGGATCGATGCGCAGCAAATCAATCTTCGCCTCCTCGTTCTGCACGAACTTGTTGACGCCAACGATGACGGACTCGCCCGACTCCACACTGCGCTGGAACTGGTAGCTGGCGTTCGCAATCTCGGTTTGCGGAAACCCGCACTCGATGGCCGGGATCATGCCGCCCATGTCATCGATGCGGCGGATGTACTCGTTGGCCTCGGCTTCGATCTTGTCCGTCAGCGATTCGAGGTAGATGCTGCCGCCCAGCGGATCGGGCTCAGAGGTGATCCCGCTTTCGTGTGCAATGACTTGCTGCGTGCGCAGTGCGAGTGTCACGGCCTGTTCGCTGGGCAGCGCATAGGCTTCGTCAAGGGAATTAGTATGCAGCGACTGTGCCCCACCCATCACGGCAGCCAACGCTTGCACCGTGGTGCGCACCACGTTGTTATAGGGCTGCTGCCAGGTGAGCGAGCAGCCGGCGGTTTGGGCGTGGAAGCGGAGCTTCCAGCTGCGCTCATCTTTCGCGTGATAACGGTCGCGCATGACGTGCGCCCAGATGCGGCGGGCGGCGCGGTACTTGGCGATCTCTTCAAAAAAGTCGTTATGGGCGTTGAAGAAGAAGCTCAGCCGCGGCGCGAAACTGTCGACGGTCATGCCGCGTTCGAGGCACCAATCGACGTACTCGATGCCATCGCGCAACGTGAAAGCAAGCTCCTGCGCAGCGGTCGAGCCGGCTTCGCGAATGTGATAGCCACTGATCGAAACCGGATTAAAGCGCGGAGTATGCGCGGCAGCGTACTCGATGGAGTCGGTGACGAAGCGCATCGATGGGCGCGGCGGATAGATGAACTCCTTCTGCGCGATGTACTCTTTCAGAATGTCGTTCTGCAGCGTGCCGGAGAGTTCGCTCCAGGCGACGCCCTGCTTCTCCGCGACCGCCAGATACATCGCCCACACGATCGGCGCCGGCGAGTTGATGGTCATGGAGACGCTGACCTTATCGAGCGGAATTCCGGCAAACAGTATCTCCATGTCTTCCAGCGAGGAGATCGCGGCGCCGCACTTGCCGACTTCGCCGAGGCTGGCTTCGTGGTCTGCGTCGTAACCCATCAGCGTCGGCAGATCGAAGGCGACCGACAGTCCCGTCTGCCCCTGCCCGAGCAGATAGTGATAGCGCTTGTTGGTCTCCTCCGGCGTGGCGAAGCCGGAGAACTGGCGCATGGTCCACAGGCGGCCCTGGTACATGGTGCGGTGAATGCCGCGGGTATAGGGAAATTCGCCGGGGAGTCCGATGGAAGGTTTCACGCTCATCAGAGTTGATTGTATCGTTTGGGGCGGGCCGTGCGAAAATCGAAAACACAATATGCAACCGCCGATTCCCGCGCACATCGCGTCGATTGAGAAGCCGGAAGAGAAACTGTTGAAGTACTACGTCTTCCAGGCGCTGGCTACTACGATCGCGTTTCCGTTCACGATGATCTATCTGTACTTCCACTATCACACCATGCGTTATCGCTTCGATGAACAGGGCATCCGCATGACGTGGGGGATTTTCTTTCACTATGAAGTGATGTTGAACTACGCGCGGATTCAGGACGTGCACCTGCGGTCGAACGCGCTGGAGCGCTGGCTCGGACTGGCGCGGATTGAGATCCAGACAGCGAGCGGCGGCAGCGATGCGCAGATGACCTTGGAAGGTTTGACCGATCATGACGCCGTGCGCGATTTTCTTTATTCGCGGATGCGCGGAGCGCATGAACAGCCTGTGCAGCAGGCATCGCCACTTGCGGCAACGCTCGTCGAAGTGGCCACGGAACTGCGCCTGATTCGCGAAGGGCTGGAGAAGCAGCGCCATGGTTAATTGGATTCAGTTGCAGCTGCTGCAAGCATTGTGCGTACCTCCCGCGCCGGAGCCGCCCGATGGTTCCCCGGACTCGGTGCGGATTTTTCGCGCAGGCGAGAACTACTACCGGCTGCGGCTGGTTTGGTGGGCGCTGTCGCTTTTCCCGATGACAATCGTTGTGTTTGCCGTGAGCATGATCCCCCACGCCCGGAAGTTCGGTCGTTTGCCGTACTGGTTACGATTTGGAGTGGAATCCGCAGCGGTGGTGTCATGGTTCCTCTTGATCGCCGTCATCGTCAGCACCTATTTATTGCAGCGGCTGAACTTCGAACAGCGCTGGTATATTGTGACGGACCGCAGCCTGCGCATCCGCAGCGGCGTCTGGAGCCTGCAGGAACTGACCATGACCTTCGCCAACATTCAGGACATCCGCGTCACTGCGGGACCGCTGCAGGGCTACTTCAATCTCGCTGACCTGGAGGTGCGCAGCGCAGGCGGCGGGGCCGCTCGAAAACCGGGCGAGACGGACCAGCACACAGCTTACTTCGAAGGCGTCGATAACGCCGAGGAGATTCGCGAGTTGATTCTGGACCGGCTGCGCAAGTATCGCGATGCCGGACTCGGCGATCCGCAGCGTTTCGAAGCGGAAGCCGCGGACTCCGCCGAGACCGCGGCGCAGGCGGTGCTGGAAGAGGCACGGGCGCTGAGAAAAGCGCTGCTGGCGTGATAACCTACTTCTCATATGTACAGCCGCCTTTTGATCGCAGGATTCTGTCTCGCCGCCGCAGAGGCCGCAAACTGGCCGCAGTGGCGCGGCCCTAACTCGAACGGCAGCACGGCAACCGCGAGCGGACTCGCCGAGAGCTGGTCACAAACCGACAACATCCTGTGGAGGACCAAGCTGCCGAGCTGGAGCGCGGCAACACCTGCCATCTGGGAGCAGACGATCTTCGTGACCTCGGCCGAAGAGGGCTTCCTGCATTTGGGCGAGCGTCGCAAACGCGGCGGTCCGGAAGATGGAGTGCCCGATAAGATCTATCTGCTGGCTATCAATCGCAAGGACGGCTCCATCAAATGGAAACACCAGATCGATAGCGGCAATCAACTGTTCCGCAAGCAGAACTCGGCTTCGCCTTCTCCGATCACTGACGGCAAGTCTGTGTGGATCACCACCGGTAACGGCAAGATGGTGTGTTTCTCCATGGACGGCCGCGAAGTTTGGAAGCGCGATATTCAGGCCGATTACGGCAAGTTCGGCTTGAATCACGGATATGCTTCGACGCCGCTGCTGGATGGCAACCGCCTCTACGTGCAGGTGCTACATGGCATGCACACCAAGGATCCGTCATACGTCTTCGCGGTGGAGAAGTCCACCGGCAAAACGATCTGGAAAGTGGACCGCCCGACCGATGCGCAGCACGAATCGCCGGATAACTACAGCACTCCGCAACTGGTGATGGCCGGAGGCAAGAAGCAGATTGTGATCTCAGGCGGCGACTACGCCACCGGGCACGATCCCGATTCCGGCAAAGAGCTGTGGCGCATGGGCGGCTTCAATCCGACCAACGATTCCGCGCACAGGACGATTGCTTCCTCGCTGGTTGTCGGCGGCACCGTGTTTACCACCAGCACGCGAGGCCGTCCGTTCATCGCCTTCAAACCCGGCACGGGCAATCTCACCGGCAAGACCGAAGTATGGACCAACAACATGGGGTCTGACGTGCCGACGCCCACCAGCGACGGCAAGTACATTTACGTCCTGGTGGACAACGGCGTGCTGCATTGCCTGGATGCCGAAACCGGCAAGCCGGTTTATCAGGGCCAAAGGCTGCAGCTGGGCACTTACAGCGCGTCGCTACTGCTGGCCGATGGCAAACTGTACGCGACCAACGAAGAGGGTACGACGACCATCGTGAAGGCCGGTCCTGTATTCGAAGTGATCGGCGTGGCGAAGCTCGATAGCCACACGCTCGCCAGCCCGGTGGCGGTGGACAACCAGATCTTCCTGCGCACGGACGAGTATCTGTACTGCATCCAGAAGAAGCGCTGATCAGCGGCTTTTGAACACGGGTTTGCCGGGGACGAGCGTGACTCGTTCTGATGCTGCCAGCGGGTTGGCCACTTCCACCGGCTTCGTGCCGTAGTTCACGGCGATCCACGCCTGCTTGCCGTTACGCAGGCGATAGAGCGCGTGCGTGACGTCAGGGGCTTCCTGCTTGGGTGTTGGCAGGCGTTCCCCGAAAAGCAGAAAATCGTGCGCCGGACCTTTGGCCAATGCCAGCGACGCGGTAAGTAGTTCGCGCTGCGAGCGTTCCACCTTTTCCGCGGGCAGATATCGCGACCATACGGCCGCCGCGGTGCTCTTGCCGTTGATCAGATTGGCCGCGGCGCTGTACAGATTCTTCGCGTTGTAGAGATCGTTGATGCCCGCGGAGTCGCCGCCGTAGCCGAACAGGTAGTCATGATAGATAAACGTGAATAACGGCACGCCGCGAATACCCTTGCCGTCGCGTGGCCAGCGGGCCTCGGCGTAATCGCGCGCATGGTAGGAATCGAGCACAGGGATGTAGAGTTCGCCGGGCTCTTCGATGGTGAACGCGAAGTCCTTACTGCGCGCTTTGCCTTCCGCACGCAGCCTTGCGAACAACGCATATACCGCTGCCGACTGCCAGTTGCCGCCACCCGCCGGATGCCCGTGTTTGTTGCTGAAGCAGGCCGGGCCGCCGCCCCCGACCATCTGGTCCACCTGCACAGCCGAGACGCCCAAATCCGTCAAGTGGCGGGAGATCTGTGCGAGCAGGTCTGAAGCGTATTTCGTCGCAGGGCAGAGTTCGGCGTATTGGCCGGTGTCATCTGTCGGCTTGCCGGCCACCATCGTCTTGCCATCTTCCGCAACCATTGCCGACGCCTCTCCATCGCGTGCAAACGCCGCGGTGGAATCGTAGCTGGCGCCTTTGCGAAGGGTCCACTTGAGGCCCGAAAGAAAGACCAGTGACCGGTTTCCCTGCTCGCTGACCTGCTTGAACAGCGCCTGTAGCGGACCGTCGCCGCCCACCGCCGGGAAGTAATCAGGCGTCACCCACGGACCCTCTTTTTCCCACGACATCACCATCGCCACCACCGGCGCATTCAGCAGTTTTCGATAGTCCGCAGCCTGTTCGGCGATCACGTCATAACGCAAGCCCTGTTTGTTATCCGCCATCTGCCCGCGCGCGGAAACGGCATAGAAAAAGGGCATTTCGCGCAGCCAGGCGGGCAGCTCATTGACGCGCGCGGCCAAGGTCCTGCGCGCCCACTTCTGCTTCACTGCCCACTTGCGGTATTCAGATGCGGCTACTTCCCAATCGCCGTGGAAGGCGCTGAGCTCGACCAGGTACGGCACGGTGAAATCCTTGCCTGCCGCGAGTTCGGGGTAGTGGTTCATTTGCAGGGAAAGGCCAGGGCCGCGGCGGTTGACGCCGATCGCTTTGCGGTAGCCTGCGCCGTCGAGCGCCATCGCCCGAATGCCCGCGGTGCCATCGTAGAAAGCCAGCAGTTGCACGGAAGCGCTGCCCGGATAGTTCGACGTGTTTCCACCCTGTAGATTCGCCTCTGGGTTTTCGAGCACCGCACCATCGCACTTGGGCAGCAGCACGCGGTCGTCCTCGGCACTGTCCCCGAGCCGCACCGGGAATTCCACGGCGGGGAATCGCAGCGCAAACAACGACATCGGGGAGCTGTTCTTCACCGCAGCGCTGCATTGGAGCGCAGCGCCGTTCAAGGTGCACTCCGCGCGGACAGTCACCTTGCGTTCGGAATTGGTGGAGGTGATCACCACCTTATTGCCGCGCACCGCGACATTCGCCTTGGCGTCTTTTTCCGTGAGGCGTACGCGGGTGCGGGCGGCGTCCAGGAACGTGAGTTCGTAGAGACCGCTGCCTTCACGCCGGATGAAGTCGCGGCCTGATGGCTTATCGACGAAGGCTGCGATGGCGCCGGTGCGGTCGTCGAATTCGATTTTGAGCTGCTGATTTTCAAGCGTCGAGGCGGAAACCGCGCAGATGCCCAGGAGTACACACGATAATCGAATCATTAACTCTACCGTATCAAATCGGCCCTACACTGGTACTCATAGAACAGTTTGTGCTTGTCGTTCCTCGAGGGCCGACTTTAGAATAGTTACGAGACGGAGGAAGTACAAATGAAGTTCGCGTGGCCCTTTCCCATGCTGCTTTCCGCAGCGTTCGCTCTGTGCGGCAGCATGCATGCAGGCATCATCACCGTGCCACCAGCACTGGCTCCCGGCGCACAATACCGGCTGGTTTTCGTCACCAGCGATGCAACCAACGCACTTTCTTCCGTTATTGCCGACTACAATGCTTTTGTGACGAGCGAGGCGAATAGTATCGCCGCACTGGCGAACCTGAGCACCACCTGGACCGTGATCGCTTCCACGCCAACGGTGAACGCCGTGGTTAACGTTGGGGCCACTGGCAACGCGATTGGCATCTATCGCCTGGATGGCGCGCTGGTCGCTCCGAATACGACAAGCATGTTCTCCGGCTCGCTTTCAAATGCGGTGCTGTTGAATCAGAACGGCACCCAGAATTCAAGCGGTACCGTATGGACAGGATCATCGCCGAATGGGATCAGGGATTTCGGGCTGGGCCATTCCACCAGCCAGGCCGATTTTGGGGGCTCTACGGCGGCGGATCACTACTGGCTATCGAGCGACACCTTTCCTACCGATTACCAATTCTCTGTTTATGCTATCTCAGGCGTGCTGACTGCCCCTGGTACTGCGACTCCTGAACCATCCACGCTGGGCATGACGGCGGTTGCCGCCATTGCGTTCTGCGCAGGCCGGCGTCATTCGATGAGGCGTTGAAGTTCCGCTTTCAGCGAGTCCAGCGTCTTTCGCGCTGCCGGTTCGCCGATCACGTTCCGCATCTCGTAAGGATCGCTCTTCAGATCGTACAATTCGTCCATCCCCTGCAGTTCCGTGTAGTGGATAAATTTCCACCGATCTGTGCGGACAGCCTGGTAGCCCATGTTGACCATGCGCTGCATGGTGCGGTCAGAGAAGTACTCAATCAGCATTGAGTTTCTCCACGCCGGCTTTTTGCCGGTCAGCAAGGGAACCAGGGATCGGCCGTTGATTGGCGTAGCCGGTTTCGTCCCGGCCAGTTCGAGCAGCGTCGGCGCGAGATCGATACCGAGTGCCATGGCGTCAATGCGGCTGCCGGGCCGGACCAGTTTCGGATAGCGGATGATCAGCGGAATACGGATAGACTCTTCGTAGGCCAGGCGCCGCTCGATGCTGAGGCCGTGCTCGCCGAAGAAGTAGCCTTCGTCGCTGGTGAAGACAAACACGGTGTTGTCCAGTTGCCCGGCGCGTTCCAGCGCCTCGCGCATTTGGCCAACCCCCTCATCCACCGCCTTCAGCATGCGCGCACGGTTGCGGATGGTCTCGTCATCGGTCCCTGTATCAGGGCCAAGTGGCGGCAGGCTGCCGATCTTGCGGAGCAATGCGGGCTTGCCCTGCGGCGCGTTCGCGGCGTTAGGCCGCCTGGAAATCGGCACCTGTGCGAACAGTTTCTTGTGGCGCTCGGCTGGGAAGAAGATGCCGCCATTGGGGTCGCTGACGCTACCATCGGCAAGCTGGGTCACCTCCGGATGGACGGCCTTGTGCGGCACGTACAGGCACAGCGGTTTGGAGCGCGGCCGGTTCAGCAACTCGACGGCATAGCGGGCCAGAATATCCGTCGTGTAGCCGGTCTCTTTCACGTGCCGGCCATTCACGTTGAGAACGGGGTCGAAGTAGGTTCCCTGCCCGGAGAAGCCTACCCAATGATCGAAGCCAGGACGCGGCGTATCGTCGACGCCCATATGCCACTTGCCGATGAAGGCGGTTTCGTAGCCGTTGGCTTGCAGGGCCGCGGGGAACGTCTTCAAACGATGGCTGGCGGGACTATGGTCTGTGTTGTCGGTGATGCCGTGCACATGCGCGAACTGGCCGGTGAGGAAGCAGGCCCTGCTTGGCGAGCAGAGCGGCGTGGTGACGAAGGCATTCCGAAAGGTGGCGCCTTCCGCTGCAAGGCGATCGATATTGGGCGACAGTGCGAACGGGTGCCCGGTGCAATGCAATTCGTCCCAACGCAGGTCGTCCATCAGCACCACTACGATATTGGGCCGCGCGCCATTCGCCGCGCTCGACATTGCGGCCCCTCCAATAAACTCCCGGCGACTCAACATGCCAAGCACTATAGCACTCACCCGCGCGGCATGCGATAGATTGTAAGTACATCGCAATGCGCACACTCAATCGGCGTGACTTCCTGAAATCCGCTGGCGCGGGTATGGCTCTCCTTACCGGCTCCGCACAACCCGCTCCGGCGGTCCCGAATATCATCTTTATCCTGGCTGACGACATCGGCTACGGCGACTTGAGCTGCTACGGAGCAACGAAGGTCAAGACTCCCAACGTGGACCGCATCGCGAAGGAAGGCATGCGCTTCACCGATGCACATGCCGGCGCTTCGGTCTGCTCGCCTACTCGCTATGGGTTCATGACCGGCCAGTACCCCTTCCGCAATCCATCTGGTGATCACATTTTGAGCGGCGAGGCTCCGCTGTCGATCAACACCGACATGCCGACCGTGGCCAGCGTGTTGAAACCGGCGGGCTACGCAACCGGAATCGTTGGCAAGTGGCACATGGGCCTCGGCGATGGCGAGATCGCGTGGAATACCGAGATCAAGCCCGGTCCGCTGGAGTTGGGCTTCGACTACGCGTTCTACTATCCCGCGACGAACGATCGCGTACCGTGCGTCTACATTGAAAACCATCGCGTGGTGGGGTTGGATAAGAAGGACCCGATCGTGGTCCGCTACAGCGAAAAGATCGGCAATGAACCGACAGGCAAGGAGAATCCCGAACTGCTGCGGCTGAAGATTGAGAAGGGCCACGACGGCACTATAGTCGATGGCGTGAGCCGCATCGGTTTCATGATGGGTGGCAAGTCCGCGCGCTGGCACGATGAGGATATGGCCGACACGCTGACGCGCAAGGCCGTCGGCTTCATTGAACGCAACAAGGCGAAGCCGTTCTTCCTGTACTTCGCCACCAACACGATTCACTCGCCGCGCCTGCCCAACCAGCGCTTCAAGGGGACCAGCGGCTGCGGCAACCGCTGCGACACGATCCATGAATTTGATTCGAGCGTGGGCGAGATCCTGGCCACGCTCGACAAGCTGAATCTCACCAACAATACGCTACTGATTCTTTCGAGCGACAACGGCGGCAACATGGATGACGGCTACGTCCAGTTCGATGTCCGCGATGCGAACGGGCACAAGTGCAATGGCGATCTTCGCGGTTACAAGGGCAGTTTGTACGAGGGCGGCAACCGCGAACCGTTTCTCGCGCGCTGGCCGGGGAAGGTCGCGGCGGGCTCCAAGTCAGACGAACTGGTGTGCCTGAATGATATGCTCGCCACGTTTTCCGCGGTTGCGGGCCAGCCGCTTGCTTCGGATGCCGGGCCCGACAGCATCAACTTATTGCCGGTCCTGATGGGCAAGAAATCGAACCGCGATCACCTGGTGATGCAGGCCGGCAATGGCCGCGTGCTGGCGGTCCGCAAGAAGAACTGGAAGCTGATTCCGAAGAATCCGCAGTCGCAGGAGCCTCAGTTGTATGATCTCTCTACAGATTTGGCAGAGACGAAAAACCTGGCGGCCGAAAAGCCGGAGAAGGTGCGGGAGCTGACGGAGTTGCTGACACGCGTACGAAATCAGCCCGTGTCGCGGGAGTTGTAGCGCAGGCATTGTTGCCTGCCGCGCCGAGATTCGTCTCGGAGTCCGGGCTGTAGTTAGAAGCTCATCCGCAATCCCAGACGCACCATGCGCTGGTCAATGCCCTTGAGCCCAGTTCCAAGCACAGTCGTAATCACGCTAAACCCACTGGCCGAAGCGTTCCCGCTAGGCGCCCCGAAGTGCAGTTTGTTGGTTAAATTGAACGCCTCTCCGCTGAACCGCACCTTGTGTCGCTCCTTAATCGGGAACTGCCTGAACAGCGACCCATCGATATTAAAACTCTCCAGAGCGCGAGTCGAATGCGGCGATAAACAATCGCCGCGCAGATTTCCAATCCGCCCCACTTCCAAGTCCCTGTGCGACGAAGTAGCTGAGCGGCTGGCTCAGGAGCGCCGCGCTTAACTGCCCACGGATCGCCCAAACCGCGCTGCCCCACAACACCAACCCTGCCAACAAAGCCCCAACCGCACTCGCAGGACCAGCCATAAACGGATACCCCGCCGCCACCGCCATCAGCGCTCCGCAGGTCACATAATGGGCAGGATTCGAGAACAACCGCGCCAGCGGAATGAAATGCAGCCCGATCACGAACATCGCCGCCGGAACCACCCACTGCCCACCATTCATGATGTGGAACCAGCGCTCCCGCCGCGCCTTCTGCGCGGTCTTGGGCTCCCGCTCCAGCGCCAGCAGTCCCAAGGTCACCGCCGCCACCAGGCCCACCGCCACCTCTCGGGCCGCAAAACTGTTCCACGCCCAGTACCCCACCCACGCTCCGCCAAGCGTCCCATAGAACATCGCCCCAATCGCCCGGCTGGCACGGATCGAATCAGGCTGGCCTTCATCTGGCATCGCAGTCTCCCCCCTTCAACCAACCAGAATACACGTAGCCAGTACCCTCCTAAGTGGTTCATTTCACCCAGCCATCCGTTGAATCCCGCAACAATCTGGGCGATATACCAGAGTTTTCTATCCGAAATACATGGCACCTGGATTGCAATGTCCACACCGACCCTTTTAGGAGGTGCTGATAATGGCAACAGGTGCGCCATCCAAGCCCGTTGATTCACTCCGGACGCTGCCCGGCGACGATGTGAGGCAGATTATGTGGCGGTTCTCTGACCGCCTCGATCTGCAGATGGTGATCCAGTCCGTACGTGCAGTGGCCCGCGGGCCCGTCGCACGGTTGGTCGCAGCGGGTGGCCGCAACAGCCATGAATGGACGCCGGAAAAGGCGGAACTCCTCCAGCACTTCGATGCCGCAGGAATCTCCTCGGCCTTCATCGATACCGAATACGGCGGCTACATCGAAGGTCCCAAGAACTTCCCACTGTCGCTCATCGGCTTCGAGCTGGCGTGGGTCGATGCTGGCGCTGCCACATGCAGTCTGGCGACAAGCCTTGGCCTCGCCCCGGTGATGGCCAAGGGAACGAAGGAGCAGAAGCAGTACTACCTCAGCCGCTGTGTCCCTGGCGCCTACGAAACCACCCTGCGCGGAGCGTTTGCGCTCACAGAGCCGATTCCATTTGTCGGCGTCGAAACCGGCCTGCTCTCCGGCCGAGTAAAGGTCGTCGAATGGGAAGACGGCAAAGATCCCATCCTCGAAGTGGATAAACGCGGCCGCTTCATCACCAACATGGGCTTCGCCAACATGGTGACGGCTGCGGTGGATTCCGGCGACCCGCGCATCAAGGGCAGCTGCATGATCATCGTGGAAGAGACCGATCCAGGCAGTTGGGACCGCGGCACCCCCACTCGCAAACTGGTCCATCAGCTTTCCTCCACGTCTGACCCGGTGCTCCGCGTGCAGGTTCCGGCGGACCGCATCGTCGGCGGCTACACAGTAAAGGACGGCGTCATCATCCCCAACTTCAGCCACGGCGAAGTGATCGAAGCGGTCTTCCGCCACACCCGCGTCGGCGTCGGCCTCATGACTGCGGCCAAACTGCTCTCCGCCATCGAGCCGCTCATCCGCTATCAGCGCGACCGGTTCCGCGGCAGCGGCACCGTGCCTCCGGGCTCGCCGCGTTATGAATTAGGCATCCAGCAGAAGCAGGATGCGCTTCACCGCCTGATCGACGTGTGGGCCGCCGGCGAAGCCAGCGCGTCCATCGGATTCCTCGCCTCACGAATCATCGACGTGCTCGACCCGCTCGAAGAAGAGAAGAACCAGCTCCTCGCCGAAATGGGCGCCGATAGCGGACGTGCCGCTCTGCGGGCCATGCGCAAAGTCGAGCAGGATGCCATCCTTCACCTGAAGGGCGAACTGCCCGAAACGCCACTGATCAAATACGCACTGCTCGATTCGCTGACCAACGTCTTCTGCCCGGCTGTGAAGCTATGGAACACGGGCCACGGCTCGGTCATGATGCGCCAGGCCGTCAGCCTCATGGGCGGCTACGGCATCACCGAAGATTGCCCCGGTTTCCTGGGACATAAATGGATGGATACGCAGCTCGAAGCCACCTACGAAGGCCCCGAGGCTGTGCAGCGCCGCCAGCTCTCGCTGACCATGGTCAACGAGCTCTTCCTCGCCCAGTTCACCAGCTGGATTCCGCAGATGCGCAAGATCGCGTCTGACCGTCCAGGCACCGGTGCCTGCGCCCTCGCCACCGCCATGCAGATGTGGCTGTGGAGCGTGCGCTACCTGCAGACCGCCAAAGACGCCGATGGCCAGGCGCTGTATCAAAGCAGCCGCCACGGCGTGACCTTCCCGCTGGCCGACGCCCTGTGCTGGCTGCTCGCCGCACGCGCGTTCATCCTTGACGTGGTGGAGCTTGCCGAAAAAGGACCGGAGAATCCTGTGGTCGCCGAAGGCCTCGAAGGCACGCTGCGCTTCTACACCGACATGTGCCACGTCCAGACCGCGCATGCCTCGGGCGAAGTCGGCCGCATTTGCGCCGAACTGCTCAACGGCTATAACCGACATCCGGCGTGGGACGATCCGAACTACCAGGGCTGCTTCCATGAGAGCGACCTGGTTGTTATCGAAAGCCTGGTTCCAGGCATGACGTCGATCGATTTCGACGTGCTCGGTGACGACGGCTCGCACGCCTTCAAAGCTGGCCCGTGCGCCAAGCCCGCCGGACTCGCCGGCTTCACGCGTCTGCGAACCAAGCTTGATAGCTGCCTCACCGGCTCCATGCTCGCCAAGGATCGGGCGGCCGATGCGTTGACCAAGGTGATGATCCCGGCCGCGCTCGACTATCCGGTGTAACCATGAGCGACATCCCCTCCATGGAAGTGGATATCGTCTGCGTCGGCTTCGGGCCGGCGATGGGCGGCTTTCTCTCCGCGCTTGCGCCCAAGCTGGCCGAGCTGCCGAACATCCCGCAGGTGCTGTGCTACGAACGGGCCGATGGCTTGGGC